>Ga0207799_100021_pt1 | contig 296783 bp, 265 predicted proteins | sample TtanPargueraPR_4_FD_187742 | JGI IMG/M metagenome (GOLD analysis project Ga0207799, IMG submission 187742) | Aerobic enrichment media microbial communities from Bioluminiscent Bay, La Parguera, Puerto Rico - Tt and M2 (SPAdes) | ecosystem: Environmental > Aquatic > Marine > Unclassified ... | reverse complement strand
TTCCGCCACGGTTTTCGCAAGCGGCTCATTGAGGTCGGCTATCACCACGGACGCGCCCTCGCTGTAGAGGTCTTCCGCGATGCCTTTACCAAACCCCTGCGCACTGCCCGTCACGATCGCGACTTTGCCCGACAACCGTCCCGGCGCGGCGATGCGTTCATTCACGCGTGACGCCGCCATCTGTTCCCATTTGCTCATGTCAATCATATATATGCCTCCGTTTATCTGATGCAACTCATTGCTGATTCTTGATATATTGTTGTTTGATATGCTTAAAATGCCCGTACTGATCGTCCCACAACTGCGTATCCTTGGGTTCGTAAACCTCCACGTCAAACGAGTCGCGTATCACCTGACGCATCTCATCGGAATTGCTTACTTCACCTGATGCTTTCACCTGCACCATGAGGTTGCCGATCGCCGTCGCTTCCTGCGGCCCCGCGACCACTGGACGGTTAATCGCGTCAGCCGTGATCTGGTTGAGCAGAATGTTCTTTGAACCGCCGCCTACGATGTGCAGCACATCAATTTTACCGCCCTTAACCTGTTCAAGGCCCTCAAACGCTTCGCGATAGCTCATGGCAAGACTCTCATACACCGTCCGCGCAATCTCGCCCTTTGTCTGCGGCACAGGCTGTCCCGTGGCTTCACAGAAATTCTGTATTTTTTGCGTCATGTTGTCGGCGTTAAAGAATTGGTGTGCGTTCACGTCGATGAACGAGCGAAAAGCGGGTGCCTTGTCCACCAGCACATCGAGCTCTTTCCAGCTGAGCTTCTCGTCTCTATCCCACTGGCGCTTGCAGTTCTGTATCACCCATAGCCCCATGATGTTGCGCAGTGGACGGTATGTCCCGTCCACTGTGCCTTCGTTGGAGAAACGATTTATGAAAACCTGATCGTTGATAATGGCCTTATCAGAGAGTACGCCAATAAGCGACCACGTACCTGACGATATAAACGCAAATTTGTCGTCCTTGGCAGGCACGGATGCCACAGCCGAAGCCGTATCATGACCGCCCACGTTAAAAATCGGCGGTGTATTTGTAAGTGCTGTGTCTTCTTTAATGAAATCGAGAAGCTGTCCCTTTAATGTGCCGCTCATCTGTATAGGCGCAAGCAGGCTTTCAGGAATGCCGAGCATACCGAGCATCTCTTTTGACCAAGTGCCCGTGTCCTTATCCAGCAACTGCGCGGTGGTCGCAAACGTGTACTCGTTGCTCATCTGCCCCGTGAGCAGATAGCCCAGCAAATCCGGCATGAGCAGCAGCTTATCCGCCACTTGTAGCTGCGGATCATTTGTCTGCACCATGTCGAATAGCTGATACAGGGTGTTAAACTCAAGGTTCGCAATACCCGTATGATCGAACGCGGTTTTCTCTCCGTACTTGGCATGAAACGCTTTCATGCCGCGCAGAGAGCGCGGGTCGCGGTAAGCGCGCGGGTTGCCGATCAGCTTGCCCTGTTTATCAATCAAACCAAAGTCGCAGCCCCATGTATCGATACCGATACCCAAAAGCGGCTCGGTGGTTTGCTTGGCATAGGCCAGCAAGCCTTCAACTATATGCTTATAGATGCCGATCAGGTTCCAGTGGTATGCATCGTTGATGCGCGTATAATGTGTCTCAAACCGATTGAGCTCTTCGAGGGTGATCCTGCGCCCGTCGAACCGCCCGAGTATTGTGCGTCCGTTGCTGGCCCCAAGGTCAACAGCGAAATAATTGCCCATTATGTCCTCCGTTATTTAATCTGCTGAGATCTGTACTTTTCACTTTCCCAGTTGTTAATAAAGTCAGCGCCCTTGTCATCCATCTGCCTTAACTTCAGGCCCGCCTTGGCGATCATATCGATCACGTAGACCACACCCAACAGTGTCTCCTCAATCGTCTGCGCTTCTTTTTCACTCGTGGCATACAATATTTCGCCGTTTTGAATGCGTATATCGCTGCCCATTTTGCCACCGAGGTACACAAGCTGATCGGGATAGATCTTAAGCGCGTTGAAATACGCTTCATCGGCGTTGTAAGTTGACAGAAAGTCTTTGAGATACGGCGTATCGCTCGCAAAGCCGTCCGCTGTTTTCTTTATTTTCGGTGTGGGGAACGCATCCAGCTTCAGATAGTCTTTGATGCCGTTATTGGCAATTTCGTGAACGGCAATCGCTTCTTCGTCGCTGTCGCCATGCGCGATTACGCCGTGGTTTTCAAGAAAAATCAGATCCGGCGCGATACCGTGCTCCGCTTTGTACGCGTCCACCGCGTTTTTGACTTCGAGCGTTAAACGGAAACCCGGGTCGATATACGGTATGAACACAAAACCAATGTCAGCGTTTTTAATTGCTTGCTTCGCAATGCCGCGCCCTTCTTCGCTGCAGCAGAGAATGTTGGCATATACCGCGTGGGTATGAATTACGCATTTTTTGAGGAATGCGTGGAAGCCGACCTCCACCGAGGGCCGTTTGTTTTCCATGCCCTCCAGCAGCTCGACGCTATTTAAGCTCACTTCAAGGCTTTCCTTTTCAAAGTCCTTGTCCGCGCTTGCGTCCACTGTGTTGTAGTAGTCGAGTATCTTTTGATAGTCAACCGTCACATATCCCTTGTCGGACGTGATCTCGCCAAGTGTATAACCGCTCGCTTTAATGGCCATGAGCTTATCGCCAAATTTCGTGCTCGTGTTGCCGCCGCCGCCCTGCACGTAGTCCTTGCGTGCTCCGGCGTACGACGATATGCTCACCAATTGTGCTTTTCCTTCGCTGTACATGTTAACTCCTTATCTTTTCAGCAATACGTCCGACTCATATTTGCGGACGTCGTCAATCCAATCAAAACCTGCGGGCACACCGCACTGGGTGCAGAACTCATCCCACACCGCGCCCCACGGCAGCTGCTTTTCTTCTTCCATGAGCGCCAGCCGTGTCGTGTAGTCGAAGTTCTCTTCGGCCTTTTTGATGGCGGGCAGTTCCAGCATGGCAAGCAGCAGCGATCTTTGGAACGCGCGTGAGCCGATCACCCATGCCGCGATGCGGTTGATGCTCGCGTCGAAGAAGTCCAGCGCACAGAATATACGGCTGAGCCCTGAGTTCACGCACTCGCGGGCAATCAGCTTGGTATCGTCGGTCAGTGTGACGATATGGTCGCTGTCCCAGCGCACACCGCGCGACACATGCAGCAGTATGTTGTCAAGATACAGCAGTGCCGAGCTGATCTTGTCCGAGATCGTTTCAGTCGGATGGTAGTGGCCCGCGTCGAGACACAGCGCGAGGTTGTTCTTAACCGCGTAGCCCATGTAGAATTCAAAAGAACCCGGTACAAAGCTTTCCGAGCCAATGCCGAACAGCTTGCTTTCCACCGCGTCCACGAGATGCGCTTTATCGTATTTTGTATCGAGTATCTCATCAAGAGCGTCCTTCAAACGCTGGCGGTATGTCATCCTGTCCGCCGGCGTATCCTTCATGCCGTCCGCCGCCCAGATGTTGTTCACACACGGCACGCCCAGCTGTTTGCCGAACTCCGCACCGATTTCGCGTGTGCGCTTGCAGTGCTCAATCCAGAAACGTCTCACGTCCTTATCCGGATGCGTGAGCGACATATTATCCTTAAACATCTCGTGCGAGAATATGGTCGGGTTAAAATCCAGACCGCATTGTTGTGTCTTCGCCCAATCCAGCCAATTGGAAAAGTGCGAGACATCGATGCGGTCACGGTCTGCCTTCTCACCTGAGAACTCGGCATACATCGCGTGCAGGTTGAGCTTCTTTGTGCCGGGAATCAGCGAAAACGCCTTGTCGATATCAGCACGCAGTTCATCGCCTGTGCGCGCTTTGCCCGGATAGTTGCCCGTGGCCATGATGCCGCCCGTAAGTTCACCGCCTGATTCTAAGCCCGTCACGTCGTCGCCCTGCCAGCAGTGTATGGAAACCGGCACCTCTTTTAATGCCGAGATCACCTTGTCGGTATCAACGCCATATGCTTTGTATCTGTCTTTGGCTTTTGAATAATCACTATGGATCAATTCTTGATCTCTCATTTAGCTTTTCTCCTTATAATAAATGCATAATCACATGAATTTACATCGTTATTCACTGCTTCGGCAGTCAGGAACACACATGCCCGAGCAGCATATTATAAATAGCACCGTACGATTGGATATGCCTTTTTAGGCTTTATTCCAGATAGAAAATTTCATTTAAAAACCGGATGGGTTCAGACTCCGCAAAATCAAAAGACCCTTCCACCATTTTTGACGTGATTGCGTTCCACCGCTGGCACGCCTCGCTTTTATCTATATAATCAAACGCTGCTTTGACATCGTCACACTCAAAGCAATAGAAGAACTGATTGCCGTTTTGAAAAATTGAATAATTCCGAATTCCTGCTTTTCTATGCTCTTCCATAATCTCCGGCCACGGATCAAGATGCATTTTCACATACTCGTCAAGGGCGTCTTCTTTCACTTTCCATGTCCAGGCATACTTATTGCTCATTTATTTCACAACCCTTACTTCGAATTTTGGGCCTCCGATGTATTTCACCGGAGGCCCATCATCACCAAATCACATTAAACGGATTTGTTTACAGTACGTCTTTCCATTCGGCCATGTTGCCTTGGTAGAACACGTACGGATTACCAACAACGATAACTGTGCCGTCGCTGTCCGGATCCTGAATCGCTGTGTAGGTCTTGCCGTTGTAGTCAAAAGACGAATCCAGCGAACCGTCAAAAGTACCATCGACCGCAGAAACGGCAGCCGCACCGGCCACAGCACCAAGATCGATAACGTTCCACAGCATCATGTACGGGCAAACCGCATCAAATTCACCGGCGGCATCGCTCGGCATAAAGTTCGCCATTTCGCTGGGGAGGCCAAGGCCTGTCAGCTTGATCGTGGAGCTCGGTGTATCTGTCAGCTGCTGACCTGCAGCAAACATACCAACTGTTGTGGGCGACACGATGATGTCCACAGCGTCCTCAGAGATAAACGCATTTGCCTGAGTCGTGCTGTCCTGCGGATCGTCGTTGCCATACTTGATGTCAAGCATAGAATCGGTTGCGCCTTCGTTCGCATCCGCGATGTTGCCGGGATATGCTTCGTTGAGTCTCACGAGCTCAGCTTCCATGGAAGCGATCCACTGGTTCTGAACCGGAGATGTGGTTGTCGCAGAAAGAACACCAATCTTGATCGGCGCATCTGCAAATGTGTTCGCAGCAAGGATCTCTTCCGCTTTGGCTTTCATATCCATGTCAGCCACGTAAGGCTCCTCAGCCATGATCATGATCGCTGCATACACAAGGTGAGTACCAATACCGTTAATGGTCACAGGAATGGTATGTCCCACTCTGATGCCGGCTGCGATTGCAGAGTCTGCGCTCAGCAGCTTGACGCCCGCAGCTTCAGCCATAGGCGCGATCGCGTTGAAAGCTTCGCCGTCGTTAGCCGAAATTGTGATGCTGGCTACGCCTTCAGCAATCAGCTCTTCCACCAGCGCAACCTGTGCAGCCGCTGTTGTTTCAGCGGGTGAACGGTATTCCGCAGTGCCGCCCATCGATGTCACAGCTTCTTCAAAGCCCTGATACATCAGGTCACCAAACAGGTTACCTGTGCTCTTGAACATGAACACATGAGTGCCGCCTGTTGCAGCAGGCTCATCGGGTGCTGCGGTTTCAGTGTCAGCCGGAGACTCAGCCGGAGATTCCGCCGGAGACTCAGCCGGAGATTCTGTAGGCTCATTGGTATTTCCACATGCAACCATAGAAAATACCATCGCCATTGCTAACAACACAACTAAAATCTTTTTCATTCTTTTCCTCCGTTATATTTTTTATTATTAGCTTTTTTTAAGCTAATAAAATTATTATCTAAATTATGCCCATATTGAATTTTTATAAGCTTTTTGCCTTTATGCTTTAGACCCTGCAACTTTCTTGCTTTCCGGCTTTATCTTCTCGGCCAGCAGCGCCAGTATCAGCAGTATACCCACCGCCATGATTCTGGCTGCCGGCTGAACGCCGTTAAAGCCAAGCAGTTTATCCAAAAAGCTCATGATAAACACGCCGATGATCGGCCCGAAAATCTTGCCTTTGCCGCCGCTCGTCGATACGCCGCCAAGCACACAGATGGCGATAACGCGGAGTTCGTAGCCTTCGCCGATATTCGCGACAACAGAGGGTGAGCGTCCCAGATAGAACACGGCCGACACAGCCGACATCAGACCCATCAGAATAAAGACGGTCAGTTTTGTTTTCTTGACATTGATGCCTGAGAAAAACGAGCCGTCCTGGTTGTTGCCGATTGCGTAGAGCTTTCTGCCAAACGATGTCTTATGCAGCAGCAGCCCGAAGGCAATGGCAAATATCGCAAATATCCACAGCGAGATCGGCAGTCCCAAAAAATTACCGTATCCAAGCTGTCCGAACCAATCGGGGAATGCCGTGAGCGAACGAACGTCCAGCACGATTTTGACAATACCTCGGTAAAATAGCATACCGGCGATTGTCACAATCACAGCGGAAATCTCTTTGAAGCCCGTGATAAGCAGTCCGTTGATCATACCGCATGCGGCACCTGCAATAAGACCCATCAAAATTGACAAGAATGTATTTGAGGTGGCTTCATACACGAGCCCTAAGGCCATCGCTGACAGGGCCAGAATCGAACCAATCGACACGTCGATGTCTCCCAGCAAAAGAATGAAGATCATCGGGAAGATCATGAACGACAGATCCATACCAGCGTGTATAATCGATGCGTAGCTGTTTAAGTAAACCTTTTGATTGGTGAGAAGCAGAAGGACGTTCAACAGCAGGAAGATATATATCAATATCATCTCCCATCTCACCAGGAAACCGCCCAGTCCTTTTACCTGGCCCGTTTTTTCAACACTGAATCTATGTTGTTTATTAAATCCTTGATCAGTCACGTGCCCAACTCCTTATATATTTCTTTGTTTAAGTGCTTGTCTGTTTGCGGATCTTGTCGTATAGATGTTCAAGATCACCGCACCGACTATAATGGCTCCCTTAATGGCGTCCGTCCAAATGCTAAGGCCGGGCAGCATGCTTAAGAATGAGCTTATTAAGGCAAATAACAGCGTCGCAATGATGATTCCTGATATTCGTCCTGTGCCGCCGTTAATACTGACTCCGCCCAATATACAAATCGCGATCACATCCATTTCCATTCCCATGGCCATGGTGCTTTGGGCTATCGCATAGTTGGCTGTGTACAAGAATCCGGCGAACCCGGCAATCGCGCCCATGATCGTATAGACCGCAAATATAATTCTGTCGTTGTTAATACCGGTGACGCGCGCTGAATGGGGGCTTGAACCCACCGCATACACCCTTCTGCCGAAGCCAAAGTGTGCCAGTATGACGTAGAAAACAATAAACATCACGGCCGCAAGCACAACCAGATTATTGATACCCAGAATATTTCCCGATGCAAATGCTTTATAAGAGTCGGAAAAATTACCGGGCACGATCCATCTGGAATCGCTGAATATAAAAGCCATGCCTCTGACGACATACAAGGTGCTCAGTGTCACGATGATCGGCAGCAGCTTTAATTTGCTAACCAGAAAACCATTGTACATGCCGATCACTGTCCCCATTGCGATGGACAGCAGCACGAGCACGATAATGGGTACATCAGGATAATCCGCGTTGATAATGGCAATGATCAGGCCGCTGAACACCATCGTGGCTGCGATAGACAAGTCAATACCGCGGGTGACCAGCACCATCAGCATACCGATGGACATGATGCCGAATATGGCATTGTTTCTGAGCATGCCGTTGATTGCGCTGCCCGTCATCAATGTCGGTGTCAGCCATACTGCCAATATCACAAGTATTACACATGCAATGACCAGTCCAAATGATCTGTCCTTCACAATATTCTTAGCAAGTGAAACGAACACATTTGAACGTTTGCCTTTTGTCTTTGCATCGTTTGTCGAATTTGTCATAATCATTCTCCCGTACTGACTTTATAGATTGTAATCCGGTAAAGCGGCCATCAGAATCTGTTCCTGACCAAGATTTTCGTTTTCATACTCAGCAGAAACTTTGCCGTTTCTGAGCACCACCACTCTGTCAGCCATACCCAGCACTTCCGGCATTTCGGATGAAACCATAATGATGGCATATCCCTTGGCTGCAAGGTTGTTCATCACCTCATAGATGGCATATTTTGCGCCAACGTCCACGCCCTTTGTGGGTTCATCAAGTATCATCACTTTCAGATCGTTAACCAGCAGCTTTTCAAAAACCACCTTCTGCTGATTACCGCCGGAAAGAGATGATGGATTGTCATACAGGCTTCCCGCCTTCAGCTCCATCATGCCCGACAATTTAACAACAGCATCCTCTTCTTTCTGACCGTTAAGCCATCCGAGCTTGGAGAACTGACCTAGATTCACCAACGTGACATTTTTTATAATATCCATATCGAGGATCAAACCATGAAGCTGTCTGTCCTCTGGTAAATAACCAATACCGTTTTTTTGTGCGGCTAACGGATTAGGGTTCCTTACCCGTTTACCATCCACAAATATCTTGCCGCTGTCCAGCTTCATCGCCCCGATGATGCTTTGACAAATTTCCGTTCTGCCGGCACCAACGAGACCGGTGAGCGCCACAATTTCACCTTTTTTGACGCTGAAGCTCACATTGCGGAAATAGCCGGTGCTGGAGAGGTTCTCAACCCGAAACACTTCCTCTTTGATCTCAGCGGTTTTCGGCGGATACATCTGCGTGAGTTCCCTGCCGACCATCGCTTGAATGAGATCGGCATTGGTGATATCCTTAACGCCCCATGTCCCCACGTACTGGGAATCCCGGAACACCGTCACTCGGCTTGCTAAACGGTACATGTCTTCAAACTTATGTGAGATAAAAATGATCGATACGCCGTCATCTCTTAACTTTTCGGCAATCCGATAAAGCTCTTCACATTCATGTTTGGTCAATGCGGCTGTCGGTTCATCCATAATGAGTATGCGTGCATTGGCGCTCAGCGCCTTGGATATCTCGACAAGCTGCTGCTTTGCCACGCTTAAATCACCCATCAGCGACTTGGCATCAATGTCGCTGCCGAGTGTATTGAGCAGCTCCTGAGCATGCGCGTTCATCTCTTTCCAGTTATACATACGGTTTTTCTTGATGATTTCGCGGCCCATAAAGATGTTTTCCGTCACCGAAAGATGAGGAAACGCGGTGACATGCTGATAAATCGCTGCGATGCCCTTTTCAGCCGCTTCTTTAGGGTTGTTCAGCGTAATCTTTTCGCCGTCCAGATAGATGTCTCCGCCATTGGGCTGATGCACACCGGTGATCACTTTAATCAGTGTCGATTTTCCGGCACCATTTTCCCCCATCAAGGCATGAATTTCTCCGCGCTTGAGCTCAAAATGAACACCCCTGAGTGCCCGAACGCCGCCAAAATTCTTTGAGATATTCTCGAGTTTTAGTATTGTATCTTGCATGCCCCGCTCCTATTATTTGGATTGTTCTCGACTGCCTTTAGAACCTATGTCCTTTTTTAACTACTATTTTAAAATTTTGCTTCGAAATCCTAGTTTTATTCTTTAATCGCCTTTGTTGACTCACGAACGACCAATTTTGGCTCTAAATGTATATTTTTGGTGTTGCATCGGTTCTCGATGATATTGATCAGCATCTGCGCCGACAGATATCCCATTCTATAGCGCGGCTGTTCGATCGTCGATAACCGCGGGTAAAGCACATCGCTTATCTCCAGACCGTCATGGCCGATAATGGATATATCCCCCGGTACACTGAGCCCGCTCTCCATCGTGGCATTAATCGCACCGATAGCCATCAAATCGTTCTGCACATAAATCGCGGTGGGTCTGTCTTCCCTTTCGAGAAAACGTTTTGCGCCCTCGCGCCCGCCAATCAGCTTTTTCATCGAGCTGTTGCCGGATTTAATGCCTTTGTCGCCGCTGCCTTCACTGGAAATCACATTCTTGGAATCCACATGCAGACCCGCTTCTTTCAGCGCCATCAAGAAGCCTTTCATGCGCTGTTTCCATATGTTGAACTGGTATGTATCCTCATAAATTATATGCGATACATTGCTGTCATAGCTCATCCGGCTGTGGATAATCCCGATATGCTTGTGCCCAAGGCTGATTAAATGCTTGGTGGCCAGGTACGCTCCCTTCACATTGTCTGTCACCACATTATGGGCATTACCCAGCGCTTCTTCATTGTCGATCAGCACACATTTTATCCCGTTTAGCTCCATCTCAACCACCTGCTCCTCAGTGATGTTAAGATGGTGGAAAATCGCCCCGTCAACGCATTTATCCTTTAATACGTCGATATACTCCTGTTCTTTCGCCTTGGCGTTTGCATTGCAGATAATCACGCTGTAGCCCTTCTCATAGCATGCATCTTCCACGCCCTGAACCACCATCGGGTGAAACGGGTTGGCTATACTCGCCATGACATGAGCGATTGTATGCGTCCGTCTTGTCACAAGACTTTGCGCCAAATGGTTGGGACGGTAATTGAGCTCTTTAATCGCTTCGAGAACGGCATTCTTCGTCTGCTCTTTGACCAGATTCGAATTATTTATGACCCTCGATACCGTCATCCTTGATACGTTTGCTTTTTTCGCGACATCATCGATCGTGGCCATTTTTGTTACCGCTCTCATTTCTTGCAATTAAAAAATCATCAGCGTCAAAATCGATTATTATACATTTCACGAATTCACCTGATGACTTTTGTTACCGCTCTCATTATTAATAGATTCTACGTTTCTTAAAAAACTCCTGCTTTATTTTAGATTTTTTTCAGATAAAAAAACAGGGAATTTCCACCATTGTGATATTTTTCGTCATCGTATGTGTTCTTATTTCCTTGATAGGTAAAAGCCTCAACATATAGCGATGAAATAAACAAGCCGTCTTCGGTCAACTGAGCGGATGGCAGAACAAGGGTTTATATATCAGCTTGCCATCTTCGCGCGTGCTCTCAAACAGTATCACTTCATTCACCAGAAACTCGGTGCGCTGGGTCTGAATAGATGTGACATTGAAACTGCCGAAAGGACGGAACTTGCGCACCAGCGTGATGTGCGGCCGAAAACGCCGTGTTTCTCTCTGAAAGCCGCGCTTCTCAAGTGCTGTTTCGAGGCTTTCATAGAGGGCGGAAAGCTTTTCTTGCTCTCCGCCCACCTTTGCCGATACAATATCTCTGCCAAATACCTGCAGCCCTTCACAGGTCAGCTTCAAAGCCCCTCTTTGTGCCTCGGTGATGGCTTGACAGATGTCCTCTATCTTGGACACCTCACCCAAAAACTTGAGTGTCATATGCAGATTCGCCCGGCTTGTGAAGTTGCCTTTACCAAGCTTTTTGAGCGCCTGCTGCAACGACGACAGATGGTCTTCGCAGCCCGTCTTCACACCGATAAACAACCGCATTAGAGGTTCCTTTCGTTAGCCCATCAGCTTGCAGATGTTGTTGCTGAATGAGAGCGGGTCTTCCACGCTGAGGCCCTCCATCAGCAATGCCTGATTATAAAGCAAGTCTGTATAGAGCTTGAACTTGTCTTCATCGTGCTCAAACGCGTCTTTAAGCGCGGTGTATACCTCATGTCCCGGATTAAGCTCCAGTACCTTTTCCGCCGATATATTCTGATTGCCCGGCATTGTTTTGAGTATCTTCTCCATCTCGATCGACACGTTGCCCTCGCTGATCAGGCATACCGGATGCGTTTTAAGCCGCTTGGACAAACGGATATCCTTGACTTTATCACCCAAAAGCTCTTTCATCTTATCAAAGAGCGCCTTATCGTCCTTGGCTTGATTTTCGACTTCCTTCTTCTCTTCTTCCGTCTCGAGATCCACATCGCTCGCGGATACAGACTTGAATTCCTTTTCCTTATAATTCATGAGCACTTGAACCGCAAATTCATCCACGTCTTCGGTGAGATACAGGATTTCATAGCCCTTATCGAGCACCATCTCGGTCTGCGGCATTTTGCTGATACGATCCACAGATTCGCCCGCCGCATAGTAGATGTATTTTTGGTCGTCCTTCATGCGATCCACGTATTCGGCAAGCGTCACCATCTTTTTCTCGGACGACGAGTAGAACATCAGCAGATCCTGCAGATCATCCTTGTTCGCGCCAAAGCTGTCATATGTACCGAATTTTAATTGTCTGCCGAAAGACTGATAGAACGCTTCGTACTTCTCACGGTCGTTCTTAAGCAGGTTCTCCAGCTCAGATTTGATTTTATTCTTGATGTTCTTGGCGATTATTTTCAGCTGGCGGTTATGCTGTAGCAGCTCTCTGGAGATATTGAGCGACAGATCATCAGACTCCACGATACCGCGCACAAAACTGAAATAATCCGGCAGCAGATCCGGACATTTGTTCATGATGAGCACGCCGCTCGCATACAGTTCCAGACCCTTTTCATAATCCTTGGTGTAAAAATCATACGGCGTTTTCTCAGGGATATAAAGAATCGCGTTATAGCGAACCATCCCTTCTGCTTTTATATGCAAATGCGCAACGGGCTTATCAAACCCAAAATGCTTCTCCGAGTAGAACTGCTCATAGTCTTCATCCGTAAGCTCATTCTTGTTTTTGCGCCAGATGGGCACCATGCTGTTTAAAACCTGTTCCTCAGTGACGGTTTCATATTCGTCCTCGGTGCCTTCCTTAAGACGGCTCTCCTGCATATCCATTTTGATGGGATAGCGGATGAAATCGGAGTACTTCTTCACGAGTGAGCGCAGGCGGTGTTCTTCTAAAAACTCGTCGTAGTTTTCATCCTCTGCGTTTTCTTTGATGTGCAGGATGATTTCCGTACCCACATCTTCTTTGGCAACGGGTTCAATGGTATAGCCGCTGACCCCTTCGGACTCCCATCTGTAGCCCTCGTCGCTGCCCAGCGCCCGGCTGACCACAGTCACCTTGTCAGCCACCATAAACGCGGAATAAAAGCCCACGCCAAACTGACCGATGATGTCATAGCCGTCCTTGATTTCGTTTTCCTTCTTAAAATTCATCGATCCGCTCTTTGCGATGGTGCCAAGATTGCTTTCCAGTTCCTCTTTGGTCATGCCGATACCCGTATCGATAATGCGCAGTGTTCTGCTCGTCTTATTGGGTATAAGCTGTATGTAATAATCCGCACTGTTAAAGCTGATAGAATCGTCCGTCAATGCCTTGTAATAGATCTTGTCGATCGCATCGCTGGCGTTGGAAATCAGCTCCCTTAAAAATATCTCTTTGTGCGTATAGATTGAATGAATCATGAGATTCAGCAGCTGTTTTGATTCGGCTTTAAACTGCTTTTTTGCCATTCTCACCGTCTCCTTTTCCAAATGTGTTATTAGCACTCATATGTCGCGAGTGCTAAAGATATTTTAGCACCATTTGTCTTTCAGTTCAACACCCGAGGCGCAAGAAAAATAATTATTTACATATTATTCGAAATTATAAAAAGCCAGCAGAACGCGCGGGCTTACAAAGTATCAAAAATCAAGGGCTTCATCTTCCTTTATCGCAGTGAATGAGCAATGAGCAATGACTGCGCAGAAATTATCACTTGTATTATGATTTTGATTTTCTCATAAGCTTTAGTCCCCTGATCAAATGACCGTTTAATATCTCAGCAAGGCCGTCGATCTGATCCCGCGTAAAGCTGCCGGACATCCCAATAGCGCGCAGCGGCAGATCCATAATCATGGCGTCCACCATCTTTTCCGCATCATCGCCTTCGCTGATCACTAACGACTTGGTGCCGATGCGTTTGGCAAAGAAAACAAATATTCTGCCAATGAATGTAGATCGCAGTTCAAACACTGGCGAATTAAGATGAAACGGCCGCACAGCCCGTCTTTCGGGAAGCGGTTTTCCCACCAATGCCAAAAACTCGCTTTGCGGCAAGTCCAATATCCCGTCTGTATGCGGCAAAGAATAATATGACGGGGCTATGCCGCGGTAATCGGGCACGTCGCATTCGGCGGCTGAGGTTATATGAACCGCTGACCGCAGCCGAATATCTCTGCTGGACGCACCGATAAGTATTTCATAATCGCCGCTTTCCGCATGCCAGTCATGGATGCGAATATTGTAATAATTAAACGCGTCGGCATCCAGCTCAAACGAGACTTCCTTTTCTTCTTCCGCTTCCAAGACCACTTTCGCGAAGGCTTTTAATTCCTTAGCCGCCTTGAACACGGACGGTTTTTTGTGAGATACGTAAAGCTGAACGATTTCCTTGCCCGCCAGCTCTCCGTTGTTTTTCACCTTCAGTGTGACCGTCAATTTTTCTGTATCGGAAATACTTTCACTGCTTATCTTAAGGTCGGAATACGCATACGTTGTGTAACTTAGGCCGTGGCCAAACGGGAAAAGCACTTCTTTTTCCACCGTATCGTAGTAACGGTAGCCCGTGAAAATACTCTCTCTGTACTGCGCGGTGAACTTGTCGTTCGCAAAATGCTTATAGCAAGGCGTATCGGAAAGCTTCATTGGGAATGTCTCCGCGAGTTTACCTGAAGGATTGGCGTTTCCGAGCAGCAGATTCACAGCGGCCTTGCCGCCTTGGCAGCCGCCGAGATAGGTCAGCAGAATCGCTTTTGCTTTGTCCTTCCACGGCATGGTCACCGCGCTGCCGCATTGAAGAACCACCACCACATTTTCGTTGACCGCCGCCACAGCTTCAATCAGTTTGTTGTGAGCGGGCGGCATATCCAATGTGTCGCGGTCGTACCCTTCGGACTCATAGCTTTCCGGCAGGCCCGCAAACACAAACACAATGTCTTTGCCCTTTGCTGTGTCGGACGCTTCACGAATCAGCGCATCATCTGGCTCTGTCGCATAGCGTTTATAACCGTCGGCATAGTCAAAGTCAACGCCGAGTGACACGAAAGCGTCGTACGCATTGTCCAGCTCGTACGGGTTGATTTTACTGCTGCCCGCACCCTGATACCGCGGGTGCTTTGCCATATTGCCGATCACGGCAAACGTGCCAGTTGGCTTGTATGGCAGCAGTCCGTCATTCTTTAATAGAACGGCGGATTCTTCGGCTATGTGCTGGGCGAGCTTTAAGTGAGCGGTCATGTCGCAGGTGACATTTTTCTTTTTGGCTTCCATGCTCTTTAATATCAGCTCCACCAGACGTGCCGCGTGTTCATCCAATGTCTGCTGAGAAATATCCCCGTTTTCAAGCGCTGCCAATACGCGTTTATCAGTCCCCTTGCAGGACCCAGGCATCTCGAGATCCTGGCCGTTTTTATAAGATTCCACGGGATCGTGCATCGCGCCCCAGTCCGTGACAAATATGCCTTTAAAGCCCCACTCGCCCCTCGCTACATACTCCATCAACCTTTTGTTTTCGGAGCAGTAGGTGCCGTTGATTTTGTTATACGCCGTCATGATCGTACACGGCTGGCTTTTTTTGATGACAGTCTCAAATGCGCGCAAATAAATTTCACGCAGCGCCCTCTCGTCCACGATGCTGTCGGACAAAAAACGCGCGTGTTCCTGACTATTGCAGGCAAAGTGCTTCAGACTCGTGCCGATTCCCTTCCTTTGCACACCCTTGACGTACGAGATCGCCATCGCTCCTGTCAGCACAGGGTCTTCCGAGAAATACTCAAAGTTTCTCCCGCACAGCGGACTGCGCTTGTGGTTTGCGCCAGGGCCCAGCAGCACCGATATGCCCTGATCGTGACATTCCTCAGCCAACGCCTCGCCCATTTTGAATATCAGCTCTTCATCAAACGAACATGCGGTTGTGCATGCGGGAGGAAAACATGTGGCGGGCACACTTTCGTTCTGACCAAGATGATCTTCCTTATCCGGCTGCTTGCGAAGACCGTGCGGCCCGTCTGCCACCATGATGCGCGGAAGTCCATACTTTTCAAACGCAACAAGATGCCAGAAATCCTCACCTGATAACAGCAACGCTTTTTCTTCGTTAGTCATCTTCTTTACAATATCCTGCGCCTTGCTCATCCCATAATTCCTCCTAATTTCGTTTATTTATGCTCAAACCTCGTTTGCTTTTTATACCAAGGATAAACCTTGTGGGCGCAAACCGGCGGAAGACTTCATAAAGCGCGAAACAGACTGCCAGCGTTGCCAGCATAATCGCAAGAAATGCCACAGCGGGCGAAAGATCCATCGCCACAATATAGTACGCTAATATCATCATCACAGATTGATGAAGCACATAAACAGGATAAGACGCATTGTTGAAGTAAAACAGCGCGGGTGTTTGTTTATTGAGATATGTGTCCGCAAGCCCCATCAAAGCAAGAATGATGAGCCAGACACAAAGGTTGCGCAGCAGCGCCATACCGCCCGCAAGCAGATTGATGCCGCCCGGCCAGCCAAGCGAACTGGCGAGCACAATATACACAGGTGAAAGTATGACTGCCGCGGCCAGCGTCCAAAAGCGCATGCGGCGCACCTGTTCCATGATACCGCCGGAGCGCGCGATTAAAAACCCGAACAAAAACAGCAGCGCGTAAAAGAAAGGGTTTTTGCCGCCTATCGCCGGCAGCGCCTCTGCGACTGTCATCGGCACAAACGCAAGCAGCAGCACCCACGTTTTTGTTATACGCTCCTCCTTCGGAACGCGCAAACGCAGCAGCAGCGGAAGCAGACACATACTGATGACAAACAGATACAATATGAACCAAAGATGCGCAGGCGTAAAACCGCCGGTGTAACCGGAGAGATCATGAAAATCGGTAAAATACTGTGATAGGAACTGTATGTAGTTTCCGGTGAAGCCTTCATGCTGAAGGCTGGCATAATAGCCCTGTACCGGCACGATCAGCACTATGCCGAAAAGAAGCGGCGCAAGAAGACGCAGCACGCGTTCCTTTGCGTATTCTTTAAGCGTGCGTTTTTGCAGTGCATGAAAAGTTGAAAACCCCGCAATCACAAAAAGCAGCGCCATAAACCAGAATCCAATTCCGGCCACAAACCATGTCGAGAACGGATTAACGGCGTCCTTGATATAGTTTGGCTCCCATTGATCAAAAACTCTGGCAGTGTGGAACGGGAACAACAGAAACACGACAAATATTCTGAGCCAATCAAGCCCGTATCTGCGCATTAATAAAAAACCTCACATATGAACGTCCTGTTACGATTTACTATATTATGCCACAAGTCTGTCTCAATATGCAATCATATTATAATATATATCCCGATAGGATACATACTTATTGGAAGCCATGATAATGAGTTGAAACGATAGGTATATGGATTAACAAGAAGCCATTTCAAAAGATTGATAGATTTTAATATTAGAATCTTCAGATATGACAGACTTCTTGGTTTTCTATGAACGCTGACAAACCGTTAATCCAAACAGAAATTGAAGTCGTCAACCTCGGTCATCTTTTCGCGATGAATGTCCGCACCCACAGATTTTAATTTGCTTTCGATATGATCATATCCCCGGTCGATATATTGTACGCCCGTGATCTCCGTTTCGCCGTCCGCCATAAGCCCCGCCACAATCAGCGCCGCTCCGGCTCTCAGATCCGTGGCACGGACAGGCGCACCCGTCAGGCGTTCAACGCCCTCCACCACGCACACGCGGCCGTCTATGGATACTTTGGCGCCCATGCGCCGTATTTCGTTAATATGCTTAAAACGTGATTCGAATATGCTTTCAACAATAATGCTGGCTCCGTCCGCCGTGCTCAAAAGCACCGTGGCGGGCTGCTGAAGGTCGGTGGGAAACCCGGGATAAGGCAGCGTTTTGATATTCACATGCTTGGGCTTTCGCGCACATGTCACACGCAACGTGTCGTCCCCTTCCTCGACAGTTATGCCCATTTCGATGAGCTTGGCAGACAGCGCTTCCATATGCGTGGGAATCACATTGGTAATGGTTAAGTCTCCGCGCGTCGCCGCCGCTGCAATCATCAGCGTGCCAGTCTCAATCTGGTCGGGAATGATAGAATAGCTGCAGCCGTGAAGCTTGTCCACACCTGTGATGCGCACGATATCCGTGCCTGCGCCTTTCACCTTGGCGCCCATGCAGTTCAAAAAGTTTGCGACGTCCACAACATGCGGCTCTTTTGCCGCATTGACGATCGTCGTTTTGCCTTTGGCAAGCACCGCCGCAAGCATGATATTGATCGTCGCACCGACAGACACGACATCGAGATAAATATCGGTTCCGTGAAGACCGTTCGGCGCCTGCGCCTTGAGCATGCCGTATTCTGTCTTGACGGTGGCGCCGAGCGCCTCCATGCCTTTGATATGCTGGTCGATCGGGCGCAGGCCGATGGCGCATCCGCCAGGTAAAGCCACCTCAGCCTTACCAAAACGCCCCAAAAGCGCACCCATCAAATAATAAGAAGCGCGCATCATCTTGACTGCGTCGTTGTCAATCACATGCTTATTGATGCCGCTTGTTTCTACCGTAATTTTTGTTTTATCCAGAGCTGTGGTGGCGCCCATCCAGCAAAGCAGAAGATCCAGAAGACGGACGTCGTCGATATTAGGCAGATTGTCAATCTCGCATTTGCCTTCGCAAAGAATAGTAGCGGGGAGTATAGCCACAGCCGCGTTCTTCGCGCCGCTGACGCCCACTGTTCCGTTTAGCGGTTTCCCGCCTTTGATCACAAGCTTTTCCTTCATCATGCCAATGCGTGCAAAACCGCACAACCCTCCATTAAGTCGTGTTTAATCACATAGATGAGTATAACAGGTTATCTCTGGTGTATCAATATAAAAAAAATGGTGCTGATATTGGCATCTGTAATGACGCCATCACACCAAAAGTTTCTTTTAATTATAGGTGTATGCTTTTTTTGAATCTATTAGTGCTTTGAAATTACCTATATTAATGTTATAATTGTCGTGCTATTTTAAGAGGAGAGGAAAATTGCTGTGTATAAGATACTGAAAAAACAAACCCTGAGCGAACAGGTTAAGCTCATGGTCATCGACGCGCCGCTGGTTGCCAGAAAAGCGCAGCCCGGTCAGTTCATCATACTGCGTATCAACGAGCAGGGTGAACGCATACCGCTGACCATAGCCGACTATGACGCGAACGCCGGTACTGTCACAATCATATTCCAGGAAGTCGGCAAAACGACGATTCACCTCGGTACGCTAAGCGAAGGCGACAGCCTGCTGGATTTTGTCGGGCCGCTTGGCAAACCGTCTCATTTCGATAGCAGCGTTAAAAAAGCGGCTGTTATCGGCGGCGGCCTTGGCACCGCCATCGCGTTTCCGCAAGCCAAGAAGCTGCACTCTCTTGGCGTAGATGTAACCAGCATCACAGGTTTCCGGAACAAAGACCTGATATTGCTGGAAAAGGAAATCGGCGCTGTGTCCGATAAGCTCATCGTTATGACGGACGACGGCAGCAACGGTCATAAGGGATTTGTCACGGATGCGCTCAAATCCGAGATAGAGGCGGGCGAAAAGTTTGATTTGGTTATCGCCATCGGCCCGCTGATCATGATGAAATTCGTGTCCAAGCTCACCAAGGAATACGGCATCAAGACAATCATCAGCATGAATCCGATCATGATTGACGGCACGGGCATGTGCGGCGGCTGCCGCGTTACTGTGGGCGGCAAAACGCTGTTTGCTTGCGTGGACGGGCCCGACTTCGACGGTCACGAGGTGGATTTCGACGAAGCCATGCGCCGTCAGAATATGTATAAATCTCAGCAGGAAGACTCCTGCAACCTGTTCAAGGAGGTGGAATAATGGCTAAACGTAATATGGATCCAAAAAAAACTGCAATGCCTGAACAGGACGCCAAACAAAGAGCGTGCAACTTCAGCGAAGTGGCGCTCGGTTACACCGAGGAAATGGCTAAAAACGAGGCAGAGCGCTGCCTGCAGTGCAAGAACAAACCGTGTGTGGCAGGATGCCCCGTCAACGTGCAGATTCCTGAATTCATCGCACTTGCCGCGCAAGGACAATATATGGAGGCGTATGATAAGATCCGTGAAACCAACGGTCTGCCCGCCATCTGCGGCCGTGTGTGTCCGCAGGAGACGCAGTGCGAGCAGCTTTGCGTCCGCGGCATCAAAGGCGAACCTGTCGGTATCGGACGGCTTGAGCGTTTCGTCGCTGACTACGCCATCGCGCATGAAGCCCCACCGACCGAATGCAAACCGGCCACCGGCAAAAAAGCGGCCATTATCGGCTCCGGCCCCGCAGGCTTAACCTGCGCTGCCGACCTTGCTAAAATGGGCGTGGATGTCACGATATTTGAAGCCTTCCACATGCCAGGCGGCGTGCTGGTATACGGCATCCCCGAATTTCGTCTGCCAAAAAGCTTGGTGCAGAAAGAAATTGACGCACTCAAATGCATGGGCGTCAAAATTGAGACAAACATGGTCATGGGCCGCGTGCTCACCATCGACGATTTAAAGGAGATGGGCTTTGAGACAATATTCATCGGCACCGGCGCAGGACTGCCCAAATTTATGAATATACCCGGCGAGAACCTAAACGGCGTTTACTCCGCAAACGAGTTTTTAACGCGCATCAACCTGATGAAGGGCTACAAGTTCCCCGAATATGATACCCCCGTCGTGCGGCATAAAAAAGTCGCTGTTATCGGCGGCGGCAACGTCGCAATGGATGCGGCGCGCTGCGCGAAGCGTCTGGGCGCGGAAGACGTCTATGTCGTCTACCGCCGCAGTGAAGCCGAAATGCCGGCAAGAAACGAAGAAATTCACCACGCGAAGGAAGAAGGCGTGATCTTCCAGTTCCTCGTCAACCCGACCGATATACTCGGTACGGATGACGGCTATGTGCGCGGTATGCGGCTGCAAAAGATGGAGCTTGGTGAACCTGACAGTTCGGGACGCCGCCGTCCTGTTCCCATTGAGGGCTCGGAATACGAGATCGAGCTGGACGCGGTTGTGGTGGCCATCGGCCAGAGCCCCAATCCGCTTATGCGTGAAGCCACACCCGGCCTTAAAACGCAGAGCTGGGGCGGCATCATCGCCGATGATGACACATGCGCGACGTCCATCGAAGGCGTCTACGCAGGCGGCGACGCTGTGTCAGGGGCAGCCACGGTCATCCTCGCAATGGGCGCGGGTAAAGACGCAGCCAAGGCGATGTATGACTACATGTACAGCAAATAGATAGTGGCAGCGAAACCGGAAGCCGCATCAAGCTTCCGGTTTTTTTATACTATTGATGCATAGCATATAATGGTATATAATATATGTATTATTCAATCTTTACCAAGAGGTGGCTTATGTTATTTGATAATATATTGCCAATCGCTCTGCATATCATCAATATCATTCTATGGGGTGCGTTTATCTTTCTTATCTCTATTGGCTTTCGTTTTATCCACAGAAAGGTCAAAAAATAGCATCTATCTCTTTCAGCCGTCTATCATTTAGATAATCTTCTAAATATCTATTGACAATCAAAGGATATCGCCTTATCATATATTTAGATAATCTTCTAAATGAACGAGGTAAAAGATTTGAGTATACAGGACACGCTCAAGGCGCTATCCGACCGTACCCGCCGTGACATATTGACGATGCTGAGAGAATCACGTCTGTCCGCGGGCGAGATCGTGGATCATTTTAATATGACAGGCGCCACCATATCTCATCATCTAAGTATACTCAAGGATGCGGGGCTTGTACGCAGCATCAGAGAAGGAAAGAACATCTACTATGAGCTCAATCTGTCGGTGATGGAGGAACTCATGGTATGGATAGAGAATTTTAAGGAGAACGAGTAAATGAACGACAAGAAAAGCTACATTAATCTGAAGGTTTGGGTCATACCGATTGTCGGCCTTGTTATCGCCGCAATCAGCTTGTTCTTTCTGCCCGAACAAATCCCTATGCACTGGGATAACGCGGGCGGCGTACAGATGGCCAGCCGCTTCACCATACTGCTGATTCCCGCCATCAGCATGGCGGTGCTCGCGCTGGGTCATGTCGTTCCCGTGATCGACCCCAGAAAGGCATCCTACGGTCAGATCAAACGTGAATACACGATTATTCACCTGCTCATTATGCTGCTGATGCTTGCTGTGGAACTCTTCGTTATTCTGAGTAGCATAGGAGTCAGCATAGATGCAAGCATGTTCGGCTATCTGGTTGTCGGCGTGATACTGGCGGCTGTGGGCAACTATCTGCCCAAGATTCCGCAGACATATCTCACGGGCATCAAATCGATCTGGGGATATCATAACAAGGCGGTCTGGACGAAAATCCACCGCATGGCGGGTAAACTGTGGTTTATCGGGGGCCTTGCGCTCATCGTGCTGGCGTTTGTACCCATGTCATTCCCCGTCAATTTGATCATCATCGCCATTTTAGTGATTGCTCCGCGTCTTTATGGCATGGTCGTCAGTCTTAAAATGCGAGAAATAGATAAGGAGAATCTCAATGGTTGAATCTGCTTCCATCACCGCCTTAATCGTCGATATCGTTATTTGCATCGGGCTGCCGATCGGATGTCTCATTTTTCTGCTGGTCAAGCGCCAGCGCCCGTTCATCCCTTTCTTTGTCGGGCTCGCCGTTTATATCGTCTTTCAGCTTATACTGCGCGTGACGGTTATCGGCATACTTGCCCCCATGGACTGGTACACGAATATGCAAAAAAGCCCATGGCTTTATGGGCTTTTTGTGGGACTCACAGCCGGCCTGTTTGCCGAGCTTGGCCGTTTTGCGGGCATTAAGCTGCTGCTTAAAAACCATAGCCGCTGGACAGACGGCATCTCTCTTGGTGCCGGATATGCGGGGTTTGAATCTATCGCTATCGGCGGGTTCAACTATGTGAGCAGCCTCGTGCTTGCCAATATGATCAACAACGGTGAGGTTTCCCAAATCGCGGATATGTCCGGTTCCGAGACAGTTAATCAGGTGGTCACCAGCCTCACAACCACGCCTTCCATCGATATTTATCTCGGCGGCTTGGAGCGCATATTTGTTTTTATCATCCATATCGCGCTCTCGGTGCTTGTGCTGCTCGCGGTCAAAAAACACAAGCCCATGTATCTTGGTGTCGCCATCCTTGCTCATATTCTCATCGACGGATTGCCCGAAGCTGTCGCCTTTTCAAATGCAGCTTTGGTCGCCTATTCCGGTGTTCTGGCAGTACTTTCAGTCGTCTTCATCGTGACGTCCAGAAATCAATTTGCTCCGCTTGTTGCCGATGGTAAAAGCGAATCTGTTTAATAACATGAGATCAAAAAAGCCCTCCGCAGCATAACGTGGACTGCGTGAGGGCTTCTTTATTGTCCTTGTTATTTAATTGTAAGGAAGAAGATATGGTCGCTTCTTGACCCCACAACGATTGTGTTGTTATACACGGCGGGCGTCGCTTCAAAGTTGTTGCTGTCCTCCACGCCGAGCTCTTCGTTCACATTAATCTTATCCACCTCTGTGCATGTATCGCCGTCTGCACGGAGCAGCGCTATTGTACCGCCGATTTCACACTGCACAATATAGGCAACCGTTCTGCCCTGTTCATCCGTTTGGTCGGAATACACCGCGACAGGCGAGGAGCATGACCAGCCCGATACGCCCATGTCGTATTCCCAGACGATTTCGCCGCTCTGCGTATCAATCGCCACGAGCTTGCTCGTGTTGGAGTCAGATGTGACGACCTGTGTGACGTTGTAGACCACAAGCCCCTCCAGCGTCGTGCCCTGCTTGCCGAGCACTGGTGATGCCAATATACCGCCGTCCACGCTGCCGGAATGAACGGTGAACTCCTGCTCCCAGAGTATCTCACCCGTCATGCCGTCAATCTTGCGTGCGTATGCGGGGCCGGAGCTGCCGAGCGGTCTTACGAGCTCGTCATATTCACATCCCGTATAAAGATAGAAGGTATTGTTCTCCGGGTCCTCCTCAAGCGGCATGCTCACATCGCTGTCATCAGTTAAATCGTTCGCGTACACAAGCGACATGGTATTCAGATCAATACACTGAAGCATACCCGCGTTGTCAGTGAAAATCAGATAGTTGCGCCATGCCACCGCGGAATTCTCAATGCCCCACCGTCCGCCGGCGTTTTCGTCCGCGGATTTGTTGCGCGTTGAGGTATAGTTATATTTGACCTTGACGGGATCATAGTCCATCGTGACCTCTCCCGTTTCGGCGTTATAGCTTGTATTCAGATGGCAGGTATAGATGATGCCGTTTTCACCCGGCCAAATCAGCGTATCCGTTTCCGCATCAATCAGCGGGCTCGAGTCGTAAGCCTGCCAGCCGCGGTAAGCAAACGGGTCTCCGCTCGACGCACCGAACTGCATGATCTTTTTTCCGTCGATCAGGCTGAATGCGCGTACATACATATCTCTGGCACCGCCGGCATCCCCGTCGGACTGAAGACCCTGCCCCACATAGATAACCGGATAGCCGCGCGGGTCGAGCGCTGCTGTACCTTTGGTGGGTGCCCCGATCTCAATGTAGTCGCGCGATTTGTCGCCCGTTTCCAGATCCATGAAATATATGCGGCCGTCCAGCGAACTGATAATGACTTCCACAAAATCTTCCTTGTTTCGGAATTCCTCATAGAGCGTGGTCATTTTCGAACGAAGGTCAGAAGGCCATTTGACGATGAGCGGCTGGCCCGTCCAGCCTGAGCCGCCCCAGCGGCCGATGCGGCTTGTTTCTTTTGTCCGCATAAGCTCGAGTTTCTCCTCGCTGATTGCGGCTGTGCCCCAGCTCGATATATTGCGGTAGTTGTTGCCTCTAAATCCGGTTAGCCCTTCAAAAACGGTATATTCGTCACCGGAGCCGAACGTAATCGGCTCGCTGCGCTGATAGGTATCCACTTCCGCGTCGTTATCCATGATACCGGTCGTGAACCCGAACTTCTCAGGCTCGGTGTTTTCCGTGGCATGCGGCGTGGCTTCCATCGCGATGGACGGCGCCGGTGTCGGCGTCGGCTCAGCGGTTTCAGTGGGGAGCGCTGCCGTTCCGTCAGGGGGTGTCATCTCGACTGTCGCACTGGGCGGAAGCGGATTGCCTGCCCCGTTATTCAGTGCTGTCACGATTAAATATATACCTGCCGCAAGCGCGACGATCAGCAGCCCTATTATCACAAAAAACCGGGGGCTTGCTTTTCTGCGTCTTCTCGCGTAGTATCTTCTCTTCATATTCAAACCTTTCTCATTTGTTTTGCATCATCAGTTTATATTGCTCTGACCGGACAGACAGCTTATCACACTCTATTGATGCTTGTCCGTCTCCGTCATAGATTATAGTATAAAAGACACACAAAAGACAACGAATTTTCACATTTTTGTCGCAAAGCGGCGCAGGCATTAAACGGCTGATCTGCAAAACAGTTATTTATGTCATTCTGAAGGAGCGTTAGCGATGGACTACGCAGTGGACTGAATCTCATTCTTTATGCACTGCACATGTAAAACGTGTGGTTTTTTCATGATAAACAAAAACAAGTCCTCAGCAGCGTGCTGCCGCCAAGGACTCATATTTACCGATAATCAGCCGATCGTGACAAAGAATATATGCTCATTTCTTGAACCGACAACAATGGTGTTGCCGTATACCGCAGGCGTGGCCTCAAATCTTTCGCCCTCGCCCACATTCACCTTGGCCGCTTCCGCGCCCGTTGCGCCGTCTAGCAGCACCACATCGCCAGCCTTGTCGCACTGAACGATGTACCCCTTGCCGTCCGATGTATATACCGCCACCGGCGACGAAGGCGACCAGCCGTCAACATCCATATCGTAAGACCATGCTTCCTTGCCGTCCTCTTTATTCAGCGCGACAACACGGCTTGTGGTGGTATCACCCTTCACTTCTGCCGTCACGTTGTAGATAATAAGGCCTTCCATGGTCGTGCCTTGCTGTCCAAGCACCGGCGATGCCAGTATGCCGCCGTCCACATCGTCGGTGGACTGCACATTATATGGTATCCCCCAGATCACCTCGCCCGTCAGTCCGTTCACCTTACGCGCATAGGCCGTACCTGTATAGGCTGAACCGCTCTGCTCCGACGGACGCACAAGCTCGTCATATTCACATCCCGTATAAAGATAAATCGTCCCATCCTGCGGCGCTTCCTCGAGCACCATGCTCACATCGCTGTCGTCCGACAAGAAATTAGCGTAAACAGGCTGCATTGTGTTCAAATCCACACACTGCAAAATACCCGCGTTATCCGTGAACATGATATAGTTGCGCCACGCGACGGGGGAATCCTCTATGCCCCATCGTCCGCCCGCATCTGTATCTGCGGATTGATTGCGCGGCGTCGTATAGCGGTATTTGACCTTCTCGGGGTCCATATCCATGGTGAGCTCGCCCGTCTCTTTGTTGTAATTCGTGTTGAGATCGCAGACGTAGAGCACGCCGTTTTCACCCGGCCAAATCAGCGTATCCGTCTCGGCATCGATCAGCGGGCTGGCATCGTATGCCTGCCAATTTTGACGATGTGCAAACGGGTCTTTATCATGCGCACCGACTTTCATCTTGAGTTCGCCGTCAATCAGACTGAACGCGCGAAAATACATGTCGTCAGAGTCTTCCATATTGTTGGCTTCCTGTAATCCCTGACCCACATAGATAATCGGGTAGCCGCGGGGGTCTAGGCTCGGCGTACCTTTCACGGGACCGCCTGTATAAATCGGGCTGCGCGTTTTATCGCCCGTCTCCAAGTCCATAAAGTAGATGTATCCGCTCAGCGTCGCATAAATGACTTCCACAAAGTCCTCTTTATTGCGGAATTCCTCTTTGAGCGACGTCATAAGCGCACGCGTTTCTTCTGGCCATTTCACGATAAGCGGCTGGCCTGTCCATCCAGCGCCGCCCCATCCCGTTTCCTTTGTGAGCTTCAGCGTGAGCGTCTCATCGACAATCTCAACCGCGCCCCAGCTGGACATGTCGCGGTAGTTGTTGCCGCGAAAACCGATGATACCCTCAAGAGCGGTATATTTGTTACCAGAGCCGAATGAAATGGGCTCAGTACGCTCATAGGTGTCGATTTCCCCCCCGTTATCCATAATGTCCGTCGTAAGCTGGATATCCGAAGGGCTGGTGCCGTCAGTGGGCTGCGGTACAAGATCGGCAGCCAATGTCGTCACCGGCTCCGGTGTCGGTGTGGGTTCTCCTGTCTCGGATGGCAGTGCCATCGAACCGTCAGGCGCGGTCATATCCACGATCTCATTGGGTTCCTGCGGATTGCCTGTTTCCTTAATGCCCGTCACGATTAAATATATACCTGTCGCCAGCGCGACAACAAGCAGACTGACGATCACATAAAAACGTTTTTTCGCCTTCCGTCTATGTCGGCGTCTTCTCGCGTAGTAACTTTTCTTCATAACCTGACCTTTCGTCTTACATGGGAAGCACTAATGCGTTTCCCTTATTTCCACCACGCAACACCATTATACTATATCGTTCTAAAAAATGAAAATCCGCCTTTACTCAATAATTCCTAACTTGCATCCTGATCTCTCTGCTGCGTCTGATACAAAGCTTTCTGCGTGGTATACGGCTCAAAGGCTGTAAAATATTTTTCAACATTGGCGTATGTATCGTATCGCTGTGGATAATACGTACGCAGCTGCGCCGCATCCGGTAAAAACAGCTCATATTCGCCGATGCTTTCAAGACAGCTCTTTGCGCCGCCATCCTTAAGCGCCGCAATAATGAACGCAATGCCCTCCTTTTTTTGATGCGTCTCAGCGGTGAATACGCGCGTCAGCGATGTGATGACAGGCGGGATATCCACGCCGCCCTCAAGATAAGAAAGCGCGTATTCCATTGCCGCTATACCTGTCTGCGGCGCGGTTTCTATCGTCTGCGCCAGCTGCCCGTGATACACACCCGTGAGACCGTCCACCGTAGCCCCTGTGCTCCATATTCTGCCCGCAACATCGTCTCTGTCATAATCAAGCGCCGCCTGCAGCACCGTCAGCGCCGCGCTGTCGTCCGGCACCACGATACCGTCCAGCTCACCCTCTCGGTAAGCCTTGAAAATGTTCACCGCCGCTTTATAAATCGTCTCTTCGTCATCGTTTCCGGCGACGCTGCACACCACATTAAGATCGCTGTAGAGCGCAAGCGCCTTCCGCAATCCTCTTGATCTTAATATGGATGTTTCTTCGGTCACCACACCCGTGATTTCGGCAATATTGCCAAACGGCTCACCATATTGCGCTTCCATCACATCCACGATATCAAGACCCGTCAGCAGACCGTTTAAGAATTCATCCGGCTCGATCGTGCAGATATAGCTGCCCGCTCCGGGCGTGGCTTCAATACGCCGCCCGATTGTTATATATGGCACATCCTGTGCGGCGCACAATGCATCCGCTTCGTCCAGCGGTTCATTCCCCCCCGGGGCAAATATCAAAAAATCGATACCCTGCATTTGGTCGATAGTGCTAATCTGGACATCATCTTCAGGCTGCTCAATCTCCATTGTGATGCCAAAAGCGTCTTTGTATACATCTGCCAAAGCAAAAAACTCTTTTACGTTAGCCGCGTACGGTGACGATTTACCTATGACGATACCGATATGATAGCTCCCCTGCGGAATCATTCCTGCTTTGTTCAGCCCGGGAAGAAAAGACAACGGATAATCCTCGGGCGTCACCGCAGCCGCTGAAGATTCGGTCGGCGCGGGTGTCTGCTCGGGCTCAGCCGCGGCCGGTACAGTCTGAAACGCGCTGCATGCGCATAGAGCAAATGTAAAAAAGACGAGTATAATGGCAAGCCATATTTTCTTCATAAAGCCTCCGCATATGCTCAATTTGGCTACAGAATAACACATTGATACAGATAAAACCATATTTGATTTGGGATGTGTCTGAACATAATAGAAAAGGCCGTCTTTTTAGCAATTCAATGCTGTGATATAATACAGTGCAAAAAACATATGTGGAGATAAAAGAAATGATTGCGGAAGTCATATGCATCGGTACGGAAATATTACTTGGCGATATCGTCAACACCAACGGCGCTTTTATCGCGCGCGAGCTGGCGGCGCTGGGTATCGACATGTACCATCAGTCGGTGGTGGGCGACAATCCTCAGCGTCTCAAAGAAAGCCTCACGCTTGCACTGTCGCGTGCGGATGTGGTGCTGACCACGGGGGGCCTTGGCCCCACTTATGACGACCTCACCAAGAAAACCGTCGCCGATTATTTTGGCGTCGGCTTGCAGATGCATGAGCCGAGCGTCAAAAAAATCAAAACGCTTTTCACGAATCTTAACAAACCGATGACGGCCAACAACCTCCTTCAGGCTCAGGTTCCCGCCGGAAGCACCGTCTTTTTCAACGATACAGGTTTTGCGCCGGGCATTGCTGTAGAGCAAAGCGGAAAAATCGTGATTATGATGCCGGGCCCGCCGTCAGAAATGCGCCCGATGTTCATCAATCATATATCACCGTATCTGCAGCGCAAAACAGGCGGCATGATTCACTCAAAGTCACTGCATATTTTCGGGATGGGTGAATCGCAGGTGGAAGACACGCTGCACGAGCTTATGACCACCTTAACCAACCCCACCGTCGCGCCGTATGCCAAGCAGGGTGAAGTGCAGGTACGCATAAGCGCCAAGGCGCAAAGCGAGCAGGAAGCTCTGTTGCTGATCGATCCCGTTGCGGAGCAGGTCAGGCAGATATTGGGAAGCGTGGTTTACGGCGTGGATGTAGGCGGCATGCAAAACGCGCTGGTGCAAACACTGTCAGAAAAAAAGCTCATCGCGGCCGCGGCAGAGAGCTGCACAGGCGGTCTCGTGTCTGCCGCCATCACAGATGTACCGGGCGCTTCCGCGGTTTTCGCAGGCGGTGTCTGCACATACACCAATGCGCTTAAAACCAAGCTGCTCGGCGTCAGCGAACACACGCTTGCCACTGTCGGCGCCGTATCTGACGAGACGGCACAGCAGATGGCTCAAGGGGTCCGTACACTCACAGGCGCGGATATCGGTGTCGGCGTCACGGGTATTGCGGGGCCGGGCGGCGGCAGCGACGAAAAGCCTGTGGGGCTTGTGTACGTCGCGGTCAGCAGCGATGCCCACAGCGAGGTCAAAAAGCTGATGCTCTCACGCGGGCACAAGGACGAACGCGAATCAATCCGCAACTTGGCCAAACTCAATGCGCTTTTTATGATACTGACTGCTGCTCGGAAAGCCTGATAACAGCAAGAAAGGCATCGTCCTTATCGGGGACGATGCCTTTATCAATGTCAGATCAAATGGCTTTCATTATTCCTGTTTTGTGCCGCACTTTCCGCAGAACACCGCATCTGCAGGAAGCTCTGCTCCGCAAGACACGCATTTCTTGGAAGCCTCTTTGGGCGGCTCAGCAGGCGCTGCCGGTTCAGCAGGCTCTGCCTGAGGTGTCGGTTGCTGCTGTGCATATTGAGGCTGTTGCGGCGGCGCAGATTGTTGCTGCTGCGGTGCGTATTGCGGCTGCTGCGGCGGTGCGTACTGCGGCGCAGGAGCCCCGCATGCCGGGCAGAACCCCGAACCGAACGGCACCATATTGCCGCATCTCTGGCAGGGCATTCCCGAGGGTTTCGCCGATGCGGCCCGCATAGACTTAAACTTTTCCGCCTTGAGGAATACAATAACCGCGATGGCACCGAATATCAGAAAGAACAGGAACGGCGTGAAATAAAACCCGCCGCCAATTGCGAAGCCTAAATAAGCATATCCGGCGCCTGCCAACTTCACGATCCAGCCGACAAGGCTGCCGAGCGCGATGACGCCGCTTGTTATGGCAATGGTCATCACGTCTTCCTTTATTATGGAGAGGAGCAGACCCGCCCATATCAGTATGCTGCCGAGGCTGACAAGCACATCATTAACGCCCCAAATAAACAGGCCAAGCAAATAGAAAAGACCGCCCGCCGCAAATACAAAAATAGAAGCGGTAAGCAGAAACTTTAAGAATGCGACACTTTGAAAATATTCCTTCGTTGCGGCAATAAAGCTTTTGTACGGAGACATGGGTTGCCCTCCTTGATATATAATATTTGTGATACCTTTATGTAATATATTACATCAAATCCAATGATATTCGCAAGCATCTTTATCAATTTTCATATAATCTGTTCATAAATATTCACAGTTTTTTTACTAACACCTCATAATATACAAAAATCGACTTGCCTCCCTTTCTCATAAAGCTCTCTCCAAACCTATATCTGCTTTCTTACCTGTATTTCCCGTTACACGTATGAAAACCCTGTCTTCAAGCATAATAGTAAATAAACCTTAAGGGAGGGAAGCCATATGAACGAAAATAATGAGCCGCTTTCTAAAGAGGAGCAGCTCCAATCCATCTTGCATGATTTGGAACATATCAGAGACATGCTGACCGAGGTCAACGCGCAGTTTGGTTACCTTTCCCGTTTTCGCGCCATTAAAGAAGAAATTGAAGACACCGGTTGGAGCGGCATATGCGCCAAATACCATCCGGATATCAACGTGGACGATCCTGCCGCCATGGAGCTGTTCGAACTGTACAGGTATGTCTACGACACGATGCAACAGTAATAAACGGATTAATTCAAGACCCTTCACTAACTTCCAATCTCATAATATGCCTCTCATTACTGCCTCTTATTATGTCATTCTTTACTACAGTTGTCGTTTACAATTCACTGTTTGCAATGTATAATTATTGTAATAGTAGATGCACGATGGGAGGAGCTATGAAAAAGCTTGCCGCGGTTTTTATTATGATAATGCTTTTTGCTCTGTCCTGCTGTTCAGGTATCAGCAAAGATGCCAGCGAAAGCATCGACAGAAACTTTGCTTTCGTCGGAGAATCGGATTCTTGGGCAGCGATGCTCAAGGTAGACTATGCTTTTATGGTTTACGAGGAAGACGGGACGCTTCACCATGACGGCGACGACAACAGTGCGCTTTATATCACTTATAAGGGTGACATATCTGATCTGGAATCAATCAAAAGCCTAAGTATTGTGTGCGGTGAAAACAGCATGGAATACGCGTTTAAGAGAGGGCCTTCCTCAACCGGTAAAACGTTCAAGTTTCCCGTAAGTATCGGCGATATAAAGAAAGATGATATCAAAGAGGCTGTGATCACAATGGACGGTGACGCCGAGACCATTGAGCTAAAAACAAGTAATAGCAAGGAGATATTCACAAAAGGCAACGATGATTATATTGAGAACCATGTTGTTTTCAAAGGCGAATCCGAATCGTGGACAGGTGAAATGACGGCGGATTCGGCTTTGCTGTTTTTTGAAAGGGACGGGATACTCGGCTGCGACAGCGAGGATAAGGCCCTGCTGACCGTGACCTACAAGGGAGACGTGGCTGATTTGGCTTCCGTCAAGAATTTTAGAATTGCCTATCATAAAGGAGATAACGTCGGCAGTTTAGGCGCAACCTATAGCGATGAAAATCCTTTGCACGAAAAAACATTCACCATTAACACCAGCCTCGATGTGGTAAACATAGAAGAGGATTTTGTCGTCACCGTCACAGTGACAACTGACAATAAGACGGAAACCTTTGAAATGAATATTGTCGATTAGTCTGTCTTGCTGTGACCAAATAGAGACACCCTTTAGCAAACGGATACTATATTATCGTTCTTTTCTCCGCAGCAGAAACGGCAGCGCATTATACACCGCCGCACAAGCGATGAGCCCCAAGATGCTTGTCAACGGATTCATCAAATCAGCCGAAGAGAGCCAGCGCGCGGGAAGCATATGCGCCGCCGCCGCGAACAAGCCGGATGACGGCAGCGGCACAAGCATCGACGAAAACATCACGTTAGCGATGGTCACCACGGAAATGCTGAGCATCAGCGCCGTCTGGCTGCGTATCAGCGCCAGCATCGACGCGACGCCGCCGAACGCGAACACATATAGGGCAAACATAACAAGCAGCGGCACGATCAGCCGCCCCTCTCCCGCCAGGCCGAAAGCGATTAAAGGCACCGCCGCGCACGGCAGTATGTATACTGTGTCCGCAATGCCCGCCGCGAGCCGAAAGCGCGTGATGGAAAACCCGCGCGACATAAGCCTGTCCGAAAAATCCGCTCCTTTGCGCGTCATCGCAAGGCCGGTCAGCATGAAAAAGCTCGCCACGCCGCACAGCAGATAAAGCGAAGAATAGGCTGCGTCCAAAAGCGGCGTCACCTTGCCCGTCTCTCCCGCCGCGTTTTTACGTGACAGCTTAAGTATCGGTTCCTCTGTACCTGCGATGGTATCGTCAAACACGCTTTCATACAGCTTATCGCCGCCCAGCAAACGTGCCTCGTTGGCGCTGCTGCACGCCAGCCACAACCGCAATGCCTCGCTGCCCACACTTTCGGAAATCACGCCTGCCGCCGTGCTGTAAGGCGAGCGCAGCAGTTGCAGCGTGTCTTCAAACTCACCGCTTTTTATCGCGTCCTCAAAACCGTCCTTAATCACGAACACGCCCTCAAGCCGCCCCGTTTGCAGATTGGATATGAGCGTATCCTCGTCGTCAAGCGTCACCCACACCACATCCAGCGCCTGTACGTTTTTAAGCAGCCGTTGTGAGAATTGCGTATCGTCTTCGTCGATCCAACCGATGGGCACCGGCGCATCGGGAATGATAAGGCCGATAAACGGGCTTATCCCCACAGCCACGGCCAGCAAGAAGAAAACGATGCCGTAAGCCCCTGTGCTAAGCGCTTTGAGCCGGTATTTAAACGTGTGCCAAAACAGCCTCATTGCGTTCTCCTTTGAAACCGGCGCAGAATCAATGGCAGCAGCACCGCGGTATATGCGGCAAGAATACCGGCAAACAGATATAACCCTTCAGCTTTCCCGCTAAAAAGCCCCATAATATTCAGCCGCAGTGCTGCCGAAAACGGCGTGTAATAAGACACATCACGCACAACGGCAGGCATATACGCGGAGGGCACGAGCAAGCCGCCGAGCAAAGCAAGCGCAAGCACGCTCAAAAACGCGGTGCGAACCGCGAAAGCGGCTGTATTGGATAAAAGACCGGCCAGCATCATGCCAAGGCTTAAAAACAAACAGAGCAGTATGCCGCCAAGTATCATTGCGGCTAAATGCCCGAAAAACGCAGCGCCGCCTGCAATCAGGCTCAGTGTCACGGCAAGCACGGTATATTGAATCAGCAAAAAGAGGCTGCCCGCGAGCCAGCGCGACACCACGCACATAAGGGGCGTGTGTCCCGAAAGCAGTTGGCGGTGAATCAGGCCTGTTTCACTATCGTCCGCGGTCATACGCGCAATGGGCAGTCCGCCCAGCGCCACGAACAGCACAAGAAAACTCACCGCGTAATAGTCGATGGGCAGCGCCCCGCCGAGCGGCGATGTGGTATCCGTATCCTCATACAGCGCGGACCGCGCGAGTATGCTGCTGAAATAACCGATTCTCATGCGGTTGTAGGCTTCCGACGCGGCGGCTTCGTCCACACCTGCGTCTAAGCTATTATGATAGATCATATTAATGGCGTGCTGCGCGTTACTCACGAGCGATACGCCCGAATCCAGCGTCTCGAAAAGCAGCGCGTCTTCCAGCGGCATTTTGGGATTCCCATAATAGGAGATAACAGATCGGCCGTTATTGTATAAAGTGTCCTGCATGCCCGCAGGGATATGGATAAACGCCGCGGCGCCTTGCTCCACGGCGCGGCGTCCTTCGTCTTCGCTTTGCACGAATTCGACGCTGATCAGCCCGCCCAGCGAGCGGCTTTCTATAAGCCCGCGCAATATGGACTGTGTGATCGGGTCTTCATCCTCATTTAAAACCGCGACGGAAAAATTCTCGGTGCGTACATCGGCATAAAAATAAGGCGCAACCGCAAAGGAAATGAGCAGCACAAGCAGCAGCGGCGCGCCCACCGCGAACAAAATTGCCGCTTTATTATTCAGAAGCCTTTTTAAATCCACTGCAAAAAGCTTTTTCATTCGTATTGGCTTGCCTTAATCCGGCTCCTTCCATTCTTCGATATCCTGCCAGCCGCGGCTGTCTGCGAGCATCCCGAGACCGTTGCCGAGGTCCACACGCGCATCGATTACAGCGTGCACCATATCCTCTTCCTCGCGAAACAGCTTGCCGATCACATCAATATCCGCCTCGATGTGGTAGGAATCGCTTGTATAAGGTTCGATTGCAAATGTACCATTAATACTGATCGTATTACCATCCGCACTATGCAGCACGGCACTGAGCGTACCCGTATTGTCCTCGGACTCCAAGCTGTAATCCGCTTTTAATACCTCGTTGCCGTTGATGAAAAGCGCCGCGTGCTCAAAGCTTGTGGTTCCGTCGAACTCCGCCATTCGCGTGAAATCATACTGAGCGTCTGCAGTCGTCACGACAACGGCAAAGCCGATGGGCGTGTCATCACGGCGAAACACCTGCCACGTCACGGTGGTTCCTGCAAAATCCTCTTTTTCAAGCCGAGTCAGCAGCGAATCCAGCGTCATGTCCTTTGTGCCGAAAGCCGATGAAGCGGCAGTCACCATTTCCTGTGTCTGCTTGTAAAGCGCCTCATCCTCCTTGATCTTTTCAGCAAACGCATCAGCGGCTTGAGCCAGCGCTTTTTCGTCGAGTGTGGTGTTAATCAGCGTCACGTTGACATCCTCGCCGTCCACGGGGCTGTATGCCCGCCCCAGCTGCATCTCGGTGCATTCTTCGGGCACCGACTCCGCAAGCAAACCAAACAGCTGTGCCAGTGACGCCATATTCTCCGACAGATACGGCGCAAACGCACGGACGCGATCACCAAGCGGCATATCGCCGGACACATCGCCGCTTGCAGGCAGTTCAGTGACAGAAGGTTCTGCTCCGCCCTGACCAACGATCAGCTGATCGTCCGTCACGAACGCGCTGAATATGTCCATGCCGATCACATTGGCCTTCACACCCAAGTCACGCAGGTCGTATTTGATATTAAGCTCGGCAGGCACGCTGGTCAGCGGAATGCCAAACGATTTAAGCCCCTCCGATTCCACCGTCATCTGCGCGCTGATCTCAAAGGGTTCTTTCATAAGACGCTGTGTCACAGTGCCTATCGACCCACCGGATTGCAGTTCTCTGTTTTGCGCGTACTCGCGGAAAAAATCGTACAGAGAAAGCACACCCTCGTTGCCCTCGTTTTGCACCGGCGGCTCAGGCTTTCCGCTGAATATCGAAATGCCGACCGCCGTGAGCGCGCACACCAGCAGCACCAGCGCCACGCCTCTCCAGCGTCTGCCATGCATATAGTCTTTGGGTTTCTGTCTTTTGCCGTGCGGCCAGAGCAGCCGCCGAATTGCGCCGCGCCGCCGCGCCGCGCTTAATTCCGGGGTTGCTTTGTCATCCATGACTCAGTCCCTTTCACGCGGTATACCGTCTTATTGCGTCCGCAAGGCTGTCAAAATCCATCGGCCCGCAGTACGTCACCGTTCCTTCTTTGAGCGCTATCATCTCGTCAGCCAATGTGCGCATTTCATCAATATAATGGCTCGTGAATATGATCGCTGTGCCGCTTTGCTTCAGCGCCGACAGCGATGTCATAATCCTGCGTCGGTTCGCGATATCCACACCGGCGAGCGGTTCATCGAGTATCAGCAGCGAGGGGCGCACCACCAGCGACGCACCGATGTTGAGCCGCCGTTTCATGCCGCCCGAAAGCCGCGCCACTTTCTTTTTTTCCACGTCTTTAAGACCGATGATGTCCATCACGGTGTCATAAACAGCCTTATCCTTATGTTTCATCCAGTAATAAAGGTTGTCTTTAACGGAAAGCTCCTGCATCAACGCAATGCCCTGCGGCACGTAGCCCAGTCTTTCACGCACCGCCGCCGCATTTTGCAGCGCGTCAATGCCGCCGATAGTCAGCATGCCGCTGTCCGGCACGGATGCAGTGGCGAGGATTTTGAGCAGCGTGGTTTTGCCCGCGCCGTTTTCACCCACAACAGCAAGCGAACGCCCCGCATCCAAGTGAAGGCTGACGTTTTTTAAGTATGCCTTGTTTCCGTACGACTTGGTTATGTTCTTTGCTGTAATCAATGGCTTTACCTGCCTGCTCTATGGTTTTATCGCGCGTGTATCATCCAAAGCAATATAATTTCCACGTTTTATTCAAAGCACTGCTAGCCTTGGTGCGGCGAATAAACCGTGATTGCCTTTTGGTCTCTTTATGCCTTATAATATACTATAATATACATTATGATAATATGATTCGAGGGAAAAATGAAGGAAAGAGTAACGCGCAAGAAGCTGTCCACGTGGCTTGGGATATTTACCATACTGGGATTACTTATCGGTGTCGTGCTGCTTGCCGCCGTCATTTATGTGGCGGCGGATGCCATGAAATCAGCGGGATGGAACACCACGTTTATGCAATATGTCGAATACGTGATTTTGATCGTTATCGGCATACTCATTGTGCGCCATTGGATGACGGAATACGAGTATAGTGTGATTGACGGCGAGCTCATCGTTGACCGCTACATCGGCCGCAATCCGCGCAATCTGCTGCGTATTAAGCTCGCCTCCATTGTCTCTGTCGGCAGGCAGGAGCCGGATATAAAAAAGCAGGACAGGCTCACATTTAAGTCCAAGAACAAAGGTGTTGTTTATATCGTGTACAAACAAAACGGAGAGCAAAAATGCATGTACTTCAGCCCGAGCAATGAGCTGCTCTCGCTTATAGAAGAGCGGAGAGCTAAACGTTAAGAAGCCCACACCATGGCTCCACCCCAAAAGTTAGCTTTTGGGGACTCCGTATGGTTTTGCGCAGTTTCTTCGCGAGGAACAAGCAAAAACGGTAAACCGGCGGAAACCATAGGTTAAAGGCAGATTAAACGATCAGCGCAAGGAGTATGGAAACGGCAAGCGTGATGCCCGCGCCGATGCCGAACTTCTTGAAGTAACGGATATCGCTGAGTTCAAAGAAAATGCTCTTGCGGATGCCGCCCCAAGACAGCGTATATTTCTTAATGAGATTCCATTTGGTAAAGTCGATGCGCAGCAGCGCAAGCTCGCTTAAAGCAAACAGTATCGACATGATAAAGATCGTAGCGGGAAGCGCGCCGATGCCGAGTATGGGAAACACCAGCGATTTGCTGCTGAATCCAGTTAAGGCCAGCTGACCGCCGATAACGATACGCAGCAACAGAATATAAAGACCAAACGGCAGCAGCAGCGCAAGGGCCGTCATCGCGCCCGAAAACGTGCTCACGGCGACAGAGGTGAAAAAATCCTGTTTGTAGTTCACGATCTGTTTAAGTTCGTCGAACGAGTAGTAACGGTCCTTAGAGAAAAGCGGCTGGTCAATCTGACGAAGCGCCGCGGATGTCTTTTTATCCATGAACTTGATATCGCGCGTTTCGAGCAGCCTTACATAGTCTTCTTCCTGAAGATTGAAAGCGTTTTGGGGCTCGAAAGAAAGAATGCGAACGTTGCTGTAAGTCAGCTTGTAGACCCGGCCGACCTCAAACTTGTTAAAGGCAAACGGCGAGCGGACAAGCAGCCGGAACACGCGCGGTGTTTCGTCCCGCAGAGACGAAACGGGTGTGAAATACAGCCGGTATCTGTACATCCCGGCCACGCGCTCCTTGGAAAAAAGCAGCATGTTGTCGCGTTCGGTTTTATTCATAACGCACCCCTTTCATCTGTTGATCTATTATCTCATACTTTGTTTAAATGTGAAAGGGTTGTCTATACAGTTTATTATATTGTTGAGGTGAGGGGAAAAGTGGACAGACAAACGCCCATTATGGATGCGGTGGCATCGGTGTGTGCCAGCGCAAAAGTTCGTTTCTGCATGCCCGGACATAAAGGTGATTCCGGTTTTTTCGGCGGCGAGATTTTGACATGCGACATCACCGAGCTTCCCGGTGCGGATAACCTGTTAAAGCCCACCGGAGCGATACTGCAATCTGAAAAACACCATGCCGAATTTATCGGCGCAGCCGCCGCTTATTACACCACAGGCGGCTCCACAGCTGGCGTGCTCGCCATGCTGTCGCTGTTTCGAGGCAAAAAAGTGATCTTCCCGCGCGGCGTGCATTTAAGCGCAGCCAACGCGATCCATATGTTCGGCATAGCGCCCGTGTTTTTAAGCGCTCCCCTCTCCGATTATCCGCCGGTTGTGGATGCCGAGGATGTGAAAGAGGCGCTGCGTGTACACAAAGATGCAGCTGCCGTTTATATCACCTACCCCAACTATTTCGGCCTTTGCTGTGATATCGAAGAGATTGCTCAAATTGCGCACAAAGCGGGTGCTGCGCTGCTGGTGGACGCCGCGCATGCCGCGCACTTTGCGTATTCACCGATGCTGCCTATTTCACCTGCGCACGCGGGTGCGGATATATGGACGGAAAGCGCACATAAAACGCTGCCCGCAATGAACCAATGCGCCTGCCTTTGTGTGGGCAAAAGCACGCGCGTTGACCCCCGCGAAGCAAAAAATGCGCTGTCTATGATACAGACGACCAGCCCGTCTTACGTGCTGCTCAGTTCGCTGGATTATGCTCACGCGTATATGCGCGACAAAGGCGAACAGGAAGTCTATCGCGTCTCCAGCCTTTTGAGACGCTTCGAAGAAATGGTATGCGCACTGCCCGGCTATGCCTGCCCCGAGATGGCGCATGAGAGCGTGGCCGCGCGCGATCCGCTCAAATCGTTGATCGATGTGAGCGGCACGGGGCATACGGGCCTCACCATCAAAGCCATGCTCGCACGCGACGGCATCCATGTGGAAGCGGCGGATATGAGGCACATTCTGCTGATGCTCTCTCCCGGAAACACCGCGGCCCATCTCGACAGGCTCTATGAAACGCTGCGAAGAACCGAGCGCATACGCGGCAGAAACTTATTTTTCTCGCCGTACAGCATGCCTTCATCCACAAAATATTCGCAAAATGCGCGCAATTGGGGTAATATAGAGAAGCTGCGGCTGGAGCACGCGCCCGGCAGAGTGAGCGCTTGCGCGGCAGGCGTCTATCCGCCCGCGGAAACCGTGGTTATACGCGGACAGGTGATCTCATACGAAATTGCGGGATACCTGATTGAAGCGGGTCGGCAGGGTTTTGAATTGTTCGGCGTGGAAGACGCATCGATATATGTATACAAGGAGAGATCATGATCCACAACATCTCAGGTAAGGACAGATGCTACGACACAGTATTTTTCGACTTTGACGGCACCATCGCAGATTCCAAAGAAGGCTGCGTGAACGCCGTGCGCCATATGTTTTCATCCATCGGCATGGAAGAGAACGACGAAAAACGCCTTTTGGCCTTTGTGGGGCCGCCTGTCAGGCATCATTTGATGGAATGCTATGGGTTTGATACGGAGCAAGCCGCTGATGCTTATGCTCATTTTTCTGCGTATTACCGCAGTAAAGGTCTTAAGGAGTGCGGCCTTTTTCCGGGTATTGAAGACGCGCTTCGGATAATAAAGGCGTCCGGAAAGACGCTGTACATTGCCACTTCCAAACAGGAATACATGGCGCACCATCTTCTTGGTGAATTTGGGCTGGCGCAGTATTTTGACGAAATATTCGGCGCAGACCATGAAAACGGCATCTCAAACAAAGCGCAGGTGCTGCAAAACGCCATAAAACGGCTGGGCAGCACGCCGCAAAACGCCGTGATGGTGGGCGACAGATATCACGATATTGAAGGGGCAAAAACGGTGGGTCTCGATACCATCGGCGTGCTTTACGGCTACGGCGATGAGGATGAGCTGACCAAAGCGGGCAGCGATTATCTTGCGGACAGCATCGACGATCTGGCGCAAATGCTGGGAGGAACGAATAAATGAGCGGGCTTTTTATTACATTTGAAGGCGCGGACGGCTGCGGCAAATCCACACAGCTTCGCTTTCTTGCCGAATATCTCGAGGAGAACGGCGTCAGCGTGGTGCGCACGCGTGAGCCGGGCGGCAGCCTCGTGGCCGAAAAGATACGCGCCATACTGCTCGACAAGGAAAATGCGGAAATGGACGCCATGACGGAGGCATTGCTCTATGCGGCGGCACGCGCCGAGCATGTGCGCAAGGTAATTCGGCCTGCGCTTCAAAGCGGCAAAGTGGTGTTGTGCGACCGGTTTGTCCATTCGTCGTATGCATATCAGGGCTACGGACGCAGCCTGGGCGTACCGCTCGTCAAAAGAATCAACGAACCGGCGATTGACGGCTGTATGCCGGATGTCACGATATTTATTAATGTCACCCCTGAGCATGCGTTTTCACGCATGAACGAGCATAAGGAGCGTGACCGTCTCGAAATTGAAGAGCTCTCCTTCCATGAGCGCATGTTTGAAGGGTTTACGGCGCTGTCACATGAGCCCGGCATGGTTTTAATCGACGCGCAGGGTTCGAAGTATGAAACGCAAGACGTCATCCGCGAACGGCTGCTTCCTATATTCAAAAAAGCGGGTATATTATGACGACCAATGTGCAGCGCTTGCTGGAAGCGGCGCAAAACAAAAAAGTGCTCGGCGCTTATCTGTTCGTGTGCAGCCGGCCAGACGTGACCGCACGTCTCACGAACGATTTTTTGATGCGGCTTTTCTGCAGCAGCAGCGGATGCGGTAAATGTACAAGCTGCCGCAAGGTCACGGAAGGGCATGTGGACATACTGCGCATATGCGCGCCAAAGGTGGCGGAGCTGCGCGACACGCTGGCCTATGTCGCTGAAAAACCATATGAAGGCGCGTACAAAGCCGTTGTCATCTCTGCGGCAGACGATATGACGCCGGCCGCCGCCAACAGTCTGCTAAAAACGCTCGAAGAGCCCCCTGCAGGTGTTGTGTTTTTGTTGGAAGTGCGCTCTGTATCCGGCGTGCTGCCCACCATCTCGTCCCGCTGCGCGGTTGTCACCATCACACCGGAGCCCAACGCGCGCGAAGCCATCGCAAAAGCGCTTAATGTGGACGCTGCCGAGGCAGCGATCCTCGCTGATCTTTCGGGCGGTTATCTTGATGAAGCGCGGCGTATAAAAACCGATACGGATTTTTTTAGCCGCCGTGACGACGTGCTCTCGCTGACGCACAAACTGCTCTATTCAAAGGGCATGGCGATCAGCACATTCGCTGATTATCTGGAAAGCAGCAAGGATGCGATCAGAGCGCTGCTTTGCGTGATGCAGACGTACTTGAGAGACATACTCATTTATCAAAAGACACGCAGCGTTTGGCTTGTCGTAAATCAGGATAGACTAGATGATATATGCAAGGCCGCTGATGACTTTACAAGCGGCACAATTAGTAATATGATAAAAGTCATACTTGAAACGGAAAGATGGTTCTTTGCGGCGGTTAATTTTCGGTTGACCGTTGAGAAGATGCTTTTTTGTATATTGGAGGAAAAACATAGATGGAAAAAGTCATAGGTGTTCGTTTTAAGCGCGTCGGAAAGGTATACTATTTCCTGCCGGGAAATATATCGTTTAAAGAAGGCGACCATGCCATCGTGGAAACAGCACGCGGGCTGGAATACGGCGAGGTTGTCATCGTTGACAAGGAAGTCAGCGAGAAGGAAATCGTCGCTCCTTTAAAAACGGTGGTACGCCGTGCCAACGCAAAGGATGAAAAAAAGCTTGAAGAAAACAAGCAAAAAGAAAAAGATGCGCTCGACACCTGTCAGAAAAAAATCAATAAACACGGCCTTGATATGAAGCTCGTGGATGTGGAATACACATTCGACAACTCAAAGATCATTTTCTACTTCACAGCAGACGGCCGCGTGGATTTTCGCGAACTCGTTAAAGACTTGGCGGGCGTTTTCAAAACCCGTATCGAGCTGCGCCAAATTGGTGTTCGCGACGAAGCCAAAATGCTTGGCGGCCTTGGCCCCTGCGGACGAGCCTGCTGCTGCTCCAGTTTTCTTGGCGATTTCTCGCCTGTATCCATAAAAATGGCCAAGGAGCAAAACCTTTCGCTCTCCCCCACAAAGATCAGCGGTCTTTGCGGGCGGCTGATGTGCTGCCTCAATTACGAACAGGAGCACTACTGCCAGACGCGCAAACGCATGCCCAAACTCGGGAGCACCGTTATGTCACCTGAAGGTGAAGGTGTGGTCGTTGACAACAACGCGGTCACAGAAACAGTGCGTATACGTATCACATTGCCCGATGAGAGCATTGATGTGAAAACATTCAAGCTTAGTGAAATACGTTTTAAAGGGCGCCCTGTCTGCCCGCAGGAGCCAAATAACAAAAAGTCGTTGGATGATAATATCAAGTCGCTGCTAGATGATTAACCAAATTTACAGAATCCATCCTTGCATTTTTGTGTAGAGGTGTTTAAAATAAGCGTGTATACAAACTATGGAGGTTGAAAGTTTATGGCTTATGTTATTACCGATGCTTGTGTGTCCTGCGGCGCTTGTGAGAGCGAATGCCCTGTTGAAGCGATCTCCGAAGGCGACGGCAAGTATGTGATTGATGCCGATCTTTGCATAGACTGCGGTTCCTGTGTCGACACATGCCCCAGCGAAGCGATTGAGCAAGGCTAACATCACAACCCAAAAAGCTATGGCTTTTCGGGAACCCGTAACAAAGAAAAAGGTCTTTTTCATAAGGCCTTTTTTTAGTGTTGCATTATCGTGTAGAAAAATATCATAATTTGGCGAAAAATCTGCTTCACATCATGATTTACGTGGTATATATCAATATATCTGTACTTGGAGGACATTATGAGATTCGTACCAACGGGTTGCATCCGTACAGGCATGAGACTTGGCAAGACTTTGTATAATGCATCCGGCGAGATGCTTCTTTCCGAAGGTAAGGAAATTATCCCTCCCTATATCGAACGCTTGCAGCAGCTGCGTATCAACGGCGTTTATATCGATGATTCCATATCGGAAGATATCGAGATAAGAAACGTGGTCAGCGACGAAGTCAGAAATAAGGCTGTTCAAGGTGTCAGAAATATTCTCACTCATGCCATCAATGACAATTCTGCTGATAAAACCGCGGCGATTGTTCAGGCCAAAGAGATTGTCGAATCCATTATGGCTGAGATTCTCAAGAACGGCAATCTGATGATCAACATGGTCGATCTTAAGGTCTTTGACGAGTACACTTATTACCACTCGGTCAATGTGGCGGTTCTGTCTTCTGTTGTGGGAGTGGCCATCGGTATGAATCATAAAGACTTGTTCGCGCTTGGCCTCGCCTCTCTGCTGCATGACATTGGAAAAGTATTTATTGATAAAGGAATTATCAATAAACCCGGCAAACTTTCGGATGATGAATTCTTTGACGTTCAAAGGCACTCCGAGCTTGGCTATACGTATCTTCGGAGCATGTTTGAAATGCCGGTTAAATCATCTATGGGTATATTACACCATCACGAACGTTACGACGGCAGCGGTTACCCCAAAGGGCTTAAAGCAGAGCAGATATCATTGTTCGGCCGTATTATTGCCGTAGCGGATGTGTTTGATGCGCTGGTATCCGACAGGCCGTACCGTAAAGCGCTGCTTCCTTCGGATGCCATGGAGCATATCATGGGCAACGCCAGCGTGCACTTCGACCCCAACATCGCACGAATTTTTTCTATGAAAGTCGCGCCCTATCCGCTGGGCACAGCCGTCGAGCTCAGCAACGGCAATGTCGGGCTCGTTGTGGAAAATTACGAAGGCTTCGGCCTGCGTCCTGCGGTCAAAGTCATTTCTGAAAGGGGCAAGATGGTCACACCATATGTGATCAACCTTCTGACCGATTCCAAATGCCTCAATATCACGATCACCGGAATTTCTGGCCTTTCCGAAGATAATGTCAACGAAGACGCGGGATAAAACACCCATTATTACACAAAGCAAACGCGCCCCTGCAAGCGCGTTTTTTATATTTCATTCACAGTGTTTGCAATCTATGACATATTTACCGTCCAGCCGATAAACTGATTTACCGCAATGCGCGTTGAGCAGCGTTAAGTCAAAGCTTTTTGCTTTGGGACACATCGCGAGATCACGCAGTTCAAACTCCGTATCCTCGTCAGCAAAGCCGATGGTGTCACAAACCTCAAAGCAGTCACACGCGCAGACCTGAACGTCGTCACCGCAGGCCTGAGCGCTCTTTAACGGTACGCACGCGAGTATCCTCACTGCCCCCATCACATCGGCCCTTATCGGTTTGTCGCTTCTATTTTCATCCTCGTTTTTCACATGTGCAATATAGACCATACGCTTGGTAATCGAGATACTGACCTTGCAGACATTGACCGGTTTATAGCCCTCGGGAACAACGATAAAAAGACAAAAGGTCTTCTCAATCGGCGTGCTCCATCTCCTGCTCTGCGGCTCGGCTTTCATGCTGATCTTGTCACCGGAAACCTGTATTCGCTCACCAAAAACAATGGCCACGCTGAAAGGCTCAAATTCCAGTTCACTGTCAAACACCATACGGTATTCCACATCCGGGTCGTCTTCATAACGCCCTATCCAGTCATTGATAAGCACCCCGTTAATACCAATATCCCCGATCAATTCATATGATGTTTTGAGCGCCGCCGCAGGCCCCCATGCCCCATGACGTCGTCTTTTTTCACATGAGACGATGTTCACTTCATCGGCAAAGCGCTGAGAATCAGCCGGGCACATCTCTAGCACCCAGCCTTTTAGGTCAGACGGGCTCTCTCCGTTCCCCGATACGCTTACTGTTACCGTCGTCATTCCGTCCTCGCTGAAAAAACCTGTCAGTTCAAATTCATACCCATCAATCAGCAGCTTTCTGCTCTCATGCATTGTGAAGACTTCCTTTCTGCCGGCTGGCGTTTAGATCTGCTACAATAGCCTATGCGCCCATTAAAGGAGGTGTGCATACACCCTCTTAGAGCTGAAAGCACTCTTATAACGGCAGGAAAATGAAACTTGGGGATAGTCAAACCATTTAGATTGTGCTATAATATCTTGCGTTCGCGGGTGTAGCTCAATGGCAGAGCTCCAGCTTCCCAAGCTGGCTACGTGGGTTCGATTCCCATCACCCGCTCCAACAAACATCTCCGGCGTTAGCTGGGGATGTTTCTTAGTAAAACCGAATGTGAGCCTGCCGCTGCCTGTGTGCAGATGAAACAGGCGAGGCGGCGTGATAGTGCGCGCAAGGGCACGGAGCGATTCCATCACCCGCTTCACATCGAAGCAAAAGCACGCTTTGCTGCTCCTCACTTTCCCACAAAGCTTAAGCTTTGCGGAAATACTATTGACAAATGAAAATAATTCCTTATCGCTGCCAAATCGTTGATCTTGATCTTAAGATAAAAAAGAATGCCGAATTAACAACGGCATTCTTAACTAAATACGACTAAAATGGGCAAATTTATCTACAGGCTCAAAGCTGCGTAATAGCCGTCGGACACCACCGACGCAATCGAGTCAGGCGTTTTGCTGTCGCCCACATTATACAACTCCGCTACTTTCCCTTTAAGTTTCTCGTACAAAGCATTATTAGGCTTATAGCCAGCAGCGATGATAACCGTATCGGCCGTCCAGCATCTGTTCTTTGCCATCAGCAGCTGGACTTTGACCAACTTATCACTAATGGCCACATATTTCGTTTCCATCAAAGCTGTACCCCAGTAGCCTTAGATGTCCCAGCAGTGTCGCACGCGCAACGTTGACCAATTAATTTATACTAGCTAAATAACGTAATTCTTTTGTCAACCCTATGCTTATTTTCCCGCAAGGAAAGCTTTTTGGTTATTATAGGCGGCACGCACCACGTCCTTTATATCAATGCCAAATTCCACCGCATTCTCGACACATCTTCCCAGATTGGTCGTCGAGCCGGCCAGCGTTCCATCCGTAAGCCTGGATTCCCCGTTTCTCACTATCGTCTCAAGCCCGCCCAGCTCGTATTCTCCGTCAGGGAGTCCCGTGGCAGAAATTGAATCACTGATCAATATGATCTTGTCTTTATCAAATGTGCTGAACACCATGCGTACGACCGAAGGATGAACATGCACACCGTCGCTGATCAGCTCGACATACGCGCCGGCATCCCTTGCCGCTCCCACGATACCGGGCTCACGATGCAGCATCGGGTTCATCGCGTTGAACAAATGCGTGACGCTCGTTGCCCCTGCATCGAAGGCACGCATCGCAGTATCATAGTCCGCAGCAGAATGCCCAAGCGCTACTCTGCACAGTTTGCTTGCAGCCTTGATAAACTTCATTGCTCCGGGCAGTTCGGGCGCCACCGTGACCACCTTGATAGCGCCGCCGCTCGCATCATAAAGCTGTTCAAAAAGCGCAATGTCCGGCGCAATAATATGCTTTTCGTTGTGCGCGCCCTTTTTGGCCGGGTTGATAAACGGCCCTTCGAGATACAGCCCGCCGCCACAATGCTGCTCATCCTTTGCAATCTCGGCATAGTTTTTGCATATTTTCAGCAGTTGCTCTTTGCTGTCCGTAATCACCGTCGGTAAATAGCTCCATATGCCGTTTTCTAACATATGTGCGTCCATGGTCTCAAAGGCTTCCTTATTGAGATCATTCGCGCACCATTTCATCGCTCCGTGTGAATGAATATCAATCAGGCCGGGCAGAACGTATTTATCCTCCCCCGCGATGTACGTGAGCGTATCGCATGAATAATCGTGCACCGTTTCAACGGAAAAGCCCTGCTCCTTTTGATATACCGCGGTTTTTTTATTCATATCAAGCACCTCTCCTCTATTCGGCCTCGGGCAGGCTTGCGGCCGCAACGGACTGCCCGACCCGCCTGCTCCTCTCGTCGGGCACAACCAGACGAATATCCAACTCCGGAAATTCGTTCACTAGCACTTTTTTGGCGGTATCCAGCAGTATCGTACCGCCTTGTCCGGATGTCACTCGACCCAGTATCAGCACATTACGCACATCATAAAATTCAGCGTAATATGCGAGCGTATAGCCAAGATAGCAGCCAATGCTTTCGTATATTTTTGCCGCACGTACGTCACCGGATTCCATCAGCCCTTGAACGGCTTTCAGCTTTTCCGCCGGGGAAAGGGACTCATCTAACGCGATACCAGCGTTTTTTGCCAGCTTGATAACGCCGTCCTGCGAAAAGTATTTCACGCCGCACCCGACATCGTGCGACCATTCATCCTCCATCGCGTCCGGGTTATAATCCACCGGCACAAAAGCAAGCTCATTGAGCCAGCCTGTTATGTTACCATTCGCATCCACATAACCCGCCGCTTCGCTCGTCCCCATTGCAATACCCAGCACGCGGTTTTCGTTCAGGCTCATCGCGCCCGCCAGCGCCGTCACATCACCGTCGTTGGCAACCTCAACCGGTACGCCGAACTCCGCGGCGATATCAATAAATATGTTTTTTACTTTCTTTTCAAAATCATCTTTACCGACTTTAATAAACAGCGATGCCGCTTTGACCTGATTGTTGATATAAACGCCTGCAGCGCTCACACCGATTGCGTCGACCCTTGGCAATTTCGAAGCCGCCGTTTTCATCGACTCCATAATGCCCCGGTAATGATAATTCGGATCACTTTCCAGCTTCGGGTGCCAGACCACTTCTTCACTGTACACAGCTTCGCCGTCTATAACCGCCGACACTTTTCTGTCACTCCCGCCGGCATCGAACCCGATACGGCAGCCGCTTAAGTTTCTTCCCAGCGCTTTGGACATATCATTCGTCTCCGGCATATTGTCCATCGACATGGCTTTAATAACAAACTTCCTGTCGTAAATGCGCTCCATGAACTCTGCATCGAATTCACGTTCTCCGCCTTTGGTATACACCTTTCTTAAATGGTCTTCAATATATTTCGGGCCGGCGATTAACACTTTCCAGCCGCCTTTCAGATAGAGCAGTGTTTTTAAAAGCCGTTCAACGTATATGATGTTGTCATCTCTCCAGCCGTCCGTCAAAACACGTGTCTGTACCGTCGAAATCAGCCCATCGTTTCTTTCCAGAGCAATCTTTAAGGGCACACCGCCGGATTCTTCAACCGCTTTTCTGTATTCCCTGTTGTCCATTACGATCGGCCGAAAATGTTCGTCCAGTTCCGGAAAATATCGAAGTTTTGCCTTGAAACCAAATGTCTTCATATCGCACGCCCTCTCTCAATTTCAACTTTCTGCCGCTATTTTGATTGTATTGCTGATTTTCGCGTCCTGCCGAACGAGGCGCAGTGCTTCATCATCCGCAACGATCGTCAGATTGTTATGCAACTGCAGAATCGACGCGGGAACCATCGGGTCGATGTCCCCGCACAGCGCTTTGTACAAGATTTCGGACTTATCTTCACCAGCGCACATCAGCACGATCCTCTTTGCCTGCATAATCGTGCCCATCCCCATTGTAATCGCCTTTTTGGGCATTTCCTCAGTATCTCGAAAAAACCTGGAATTTGCCGCAATGGTACGCTCGGTCAGCGTCACCACGTGCGTTTTCTTTTTAAAAACAGTTCCCGGCTCATTGAAACCAATATGCCCGTTGTGCCCAAGCCCCAACACTTGCAGATCAATGCCGCCCAGCGTTTGGATTCTGTCCTCATACCGTGCACATTCGTTTTGCGTATCTGATACCAGCCCGTCCGGCAGGAAAACATTTTTCGCGTTGATATTGATATGATTGAAAAAGTTCTGCTGCATGAACCAGAAATAGCTTTGGTAATGTTCCTTGGCGAGACCGATATATTCGTCCAAATTAACGGTTTTTACCTGGCTGAAATCTAAATCGCCTTTTTTGTTCCATTCAATTAATTGATTGTACATCCCTATGGGCGTGTCACCTGTCGCCAGACCCAGCACACATTCCGGAAAAAGGATTACCTGAGCCGAAACGATATTCGCTGCAGTCCGGCTCATTTCATTGTAATCTTTTGCACGGATAATTGTCATATGTCATCCCTCACATTGCCTTTTCTAATATGCTTTAGTTATATCCGTCAATAAAAACGGCTTCATTTTCCCTATTCCAACGTTCTCCACGCCTCCGTACGTGCAGATTCAACAATTTTCTCGCAGATAACCAGTTCCCTTGCTCCTGCTTCAAAGGCCGGAAAATCAATTTCACCAGATCCGCCGTTTAATATATGACTGTATATCTTCTTAAACATCTGCTTCGACGTATCCGCAAATCCTTCGTTGTGTCCGCCCGGATAGCTTATTATTTTTCTCGCATCCTCCATCATCAATGACGGATCTTTCATTAGCAGCTGATTGGCACCGTCTCTGTTGCCAATCCAAAGCTCATTGCAGCGTTCTGAATTGAATACCATCGACTTCTTGCTGCCGTAGACTTCCACAAACAACCTGTTCTTTCGTCCTGCCGCTACCTGGTTTACCGTCAGACTCCCGTGCGCTTTTTTATCAAAATTGATTAGGACCGTCGCATAGTCTTCCGTGTTGATCGGCATATCCGCGTAGTCTTCAGGCTTGAGCATCTTTCCCGAATAAGTCTCCACCGGCTTCAATGGCTTTTTTCTGACGGGGTGGAAAGTCGCAAAATCCGCACAGACTTTTTGGGTTTTCAGCCCTGTGATAAATTCAACGAGATCAAACCAGTGAGAACCGATATCCGCGATTGCGCGGCTATCTCCGCTGTACTGCGGTTCTAGCCGCCAGTTATAGTCCGTCTCATAGAACAGCCAGTCCTGCTGATAGGAGCCGTTGACCGCAAAAATCTCGCCCAGTTCGCCGCTCTTTACCATCGCTTTAGCCTGATGCACAATCGGATAGAATCTGAGATTAAAATGAACCGCATTTGTTAGTCCTTTCTCCCTTGCGAGCTTGACCAGCTTTTCTGCCTCTTCACTGTTCATCGCTAAAGGTTTCTCGCAGATGACATGTTTGCCCGCTTCCATGACTTCTTTGGACATTTGAAAATGCAGGTGATTGGGCGTACAAATATGCACAACGTCAATACTGTCGTCGGCCAGCAGCATCTTATAGTCTCCATACGCCTTGGCGATATCTAGTTCTTTTGCTTTTAATGTTGCTGTTTCTTTATCCACATCCGCCAGCGCTGTAACACTTGCCAGCCCGGTCCGCTTGACCGCCTCGATATGTACCGGTCCGATAAATCCCGTTCCAATGACTCCGACGTTTAATTTTTTCATAAAAACACCCTCCATATTCTTCATTTTGCAAAAGCCAATCCAACGTTACCAATACCCACTAGCGCGGCATCCTGCACATTATGCAGCTCGATCTTCATGCCGCCAGAATGCTCAGATATATTTTTCAACACCATTTCACGGAATCCTTTAAGCCCGTAAAAGGTCGCGCCTTCCACAATTACGCATATTGAAGTGCCTACCGGCTGATATATTTTTTTTGAAATCGCGATGATAATGATACTCACCAGCGCAGCCGCTCTTTCGATGAGGCATCTTGCAAAAAAATAAAGCAAGTCTCCGTCCTCCTCACTCGAATCAATCTCGCTGTATACCCCCTTAGTCCGATCTTCGAAAAACAAGCTTAAATCTTTAGTCCCAAGCGTGCTGTGCTGTCCGAAATCTTTGACAAACTCTTTAGAAAACAGATTGCTGCCGCAGGCCTTTTGTATCATGTAAAAGAATAGTCTACCCAAATATTCACCGGAAACCATCTTTTCTAAAACGGCAGTATTGGGTATGCTTGTGGTGGCGTCAAATTCCTGATCGATGATGCTGATCTGCGAAGGCACATAGCAGCCGGACTCGACATTGATAAACATTGTCTCAGTTGCTGCGTCGTCGATCTTTTTGATATTTCTGGTTTTTTCGATATAGCATGCATTGACGCCGGTTCCCATCACAACGCCGAAATAATTCTGAAACGCGTCGCCAAGCTGCAGCATCGCCCCCGCAACGCCAACCGTATCATTGATCAAAATAACCTTGACATCGTCGCCGGTTCTTTGCCTGATGGCCTCTTTGAGACTAAACGCCAACGGTTTTCTGCTGATACCCGTTATCGAAACTTCTTTTGACAGGTCAGTAACGAACCCATCCATATTATGATTGTGGTGGATCTGATGAGAGAACGAAAAACAGATAGTTTTGCTGTACTCTAAATAAGGTTCTATATTATCCACCAAATTGTCAATAAACGCATTAAAACTGACCGGCTCGTCTTTCCCCAATATCGGCACTCTCGTCATCTTAATGATTTCAGTCTTCAGGCCTTTAAGCTCTGATACAGCAACTCGAAGATTGGTGCCGCCCACGTCGACAGCGATGGCTTTTCCGCCTTGCTCCGGGTGCAATCTTCCCTCAATATAAGTCGGCACCATGGGCAGTCCGTTCTCCGAGACAAGCCCTAGATCCATTTGGTTGATAAATCGATCAATCTCTTTTTCAAAATTAATATCTTTATACTCCAGACCGTTCTCTTTGAGAAAACGCGCCGCCCGTTCCAAAATATCGCTCAATTTCCCCAGTTCCCCTTTTTTACCGTATCCCTATGTTTTGCGTCACAATGGGTGTGCTTATTGCTCGCCATTAAACCGACGGACCGCTTTTGCAAGGGCGGCAATGTTTTCTGCGGGTACTTCCGCCGTGATATTGTGAATCGTATTGAAAATAAACCCACCGTCTCCGGCGAAAATTTCACAGCATTCAAGTGCTTCCGCTTCAACTTCCTGCGGTGTGCCGAACGGAAGCGTGTTTTGAGTATTGATGCCGCCGCCCCAGAAAACAATATCGCTGCCAAACGTCTTTTTCAGATGGTGTCTATCCATGTTTTGTGCGCTCCATTGAACCGGATTTAATATATCGAACCCCGCTTTAATTAAACTCGGGATCAGCGGCTCGATCGACCCGCATGAATGCTTGAATGTCTTCCATGTGGTGTTCTCATGAATCCAGCTGTTGATTCGCTTGTAGTGCGGCATGTACAGCGTTTCAAACGTTGAAGCGGAGCAGAATGGTGCGTTCTGTGTACCAAAATCATTTCCGCAAATATACACAACCTGTACGCTTTGGCCAACGATGTCCCAAATCTTGCGCAGGTTGTCAATCGCGACATCGATCTGATACGTAAAAACCTGATGCAGAAAATCCTGCTGCGTAATCGTGGCCATATACCACTCGGACACATCACGAATCCCTTTTGGATTTTTCAAGAACATTGCGGGTACTAGCCCGATGTCGCCGATTCCTGTTCCGCCGAAATTGCCAACAACCGCTCGCGGGCTTTTCGCCTTGTCTTTAGATTCCCTTCTTAAATAGTCAAGCGTCCTATCATCGATTGGCGTGAACTCCTCGGTATTATCTTCGACTTTCAGGTTGTCTTCATCAAAGTCGGTGTCTCTGATACACGCATCAAAGAAGTACCCGCCTTTCGCGATTGCAGCGGACGGCTTATAGTTTTTATCACCTTGCGCATAGACGCGCACGACTCCGTCAGCTTCATCAACGATCAGATCTTCGCTGACCAAAACAACCTGTCCCCACGGTGTCTCCCACTCTTTGAATCCTTCATTAAAATTTCCGAACAGCGTGTTGGGATTCCACAGCAGATCCGTGTCAATACCCATCGCTTCTTTTAAATCATCTTCAACCAGCCCCAGCATTTGAAACGGCTCAATGACCGTCACCGGTTTCTTCTCCAGGCCGTAATATTCTCTTAAAGCTTCCAGCGGCCTCACATGGATGCCGCTTGTTGGCGATGACCCTATATCCAACGGCACTTTGCCGGCCTTGTGGTTGATTGCATCTAACACTTTTTGTTTTGAATCCATTTTGCTAGCTCCTGACGTCTTTACGGTTCTGTTTTTTAGAAGCCGCCTTTTTTTAGCTTCTCATCAATAAATCTCTTTGCTCTTGGAATATCTCCTGCATCCAGATGCTCAATGATCAGCGGCATATTCGAATGGTCCTTTGTGAGGCGCTCCAGATACAAATCGTAGTTCAGCACGCCGAGTCCCGCGGCCGGCAGTTCTACCGCTCCGCTTCCTCTAAACGTCTTATCCTGTTTCGCGACGATGTCCGCGTGTTTTTCTTCGGTCGATAGCGCACGTTTGCAGTCTTTTGCATGAGCTATTTTCATCAGCGGTGACAACTCGTCAAAAATCCTGTTGAGCTCATCATCCACATCGCCGATGTTACCGTCGTTGAAATAGTTGGTCGGGTCACAGATCAGCCCCATATTCTTCGCGTTGACATCTTTGAACAAACGCTTTATCTGCGCGATGCTGCCGATCACATTGTTTACGTAGTTTTCGATGATGAATTCGGCGCCCCAGTCAGCAGCAAAATCGGTCAGGTCTTTGATAATCTCGCACGTTTCCTGATAGACCTTGTCCGTCGCGTTATCGTCATGCCACACCCAGTCGCTTTCGGCGTTGTACGTGCCTGTTTCGCTGGCCACGTACTGCGTGCCGAGCTCTCGCGCAAAGCGAAACATGGTTTTAATATAATCGATGTTCGCTTTTCTCTTGTCTGGATCTGGATGAATAAAGTTTGTATATCCGGAGAGCGCAATTATTGGTAAATTCGCATCTCTGAAAGCGTCTCTGATCCTTTTGCATTTATCTGCCGTGACTTCCTCTCGGGCCGCATCAAAGTCTTTAAAAGACAAATCCAACTGAACACATGAAAATCCGCCTTCTTTGATTTTCTTTATCGTATCCTCTAGCGTATCGTTATAATAACCTGTAAAAATACCGACTTGTAACATAACGAGTCTCCTATTCTAAAACATTTTTGAGATAAATCGCTTTTTCTGCATTAATCGACTGATAGCAGGCTTCGACACATGCAATGGTTTTGATGTTGTCTTCCGCAGAAATGTCCGGTTTTCCGTTCGTTTCAATTGCGTTCATCAGCCCCGCCATCGTTCCGACAAAAGCATCAGGGAACCAAACGGTATCCCACTTTGGCTCGAGCCATTGGTCTGGAAACTGCCTGCATGTTATCTTGAACGTGCTTGGGCTGCGTTCAGGATAAAGCGGCCAGCCGATTGTGCCTGTGGCCATCCCTTCCGTGCCTTCGACACGCCATTTAATATATATATCCTTTTCGCATCCCTCATTCGGCCACGCCCACACATCATCAAGACTTGTCGCCATCAGCCCGCTGTCATACTGAAAGGTGTATTGCGTAATTCCGTCTCGGTGGGGAAAATTGCTTCTTGGGTCCGTTCTGCAGACACATGTAATTTTTTCAGGATCCCCGAACAAATACCGAAATATATCAATATGGTGTACCCCCATACCAAAGATCTCTAGCTTGTCATATGCTTTTAAAAATTCCTGCCAATGCGGAATCGCTCTCATTTCAACCGTGGCCAAGACGATATCTCCAAGATATCCGCTATCAATCGAATATTTAAGTGCGCGCATCGACTGGTCGTATCTCATGTTGGAATTCACTGCGACTTTTTTGCCCGCTTGTTTGCACAGCCTCACGATTTCCTTTGCGTCTTCCATGCTCATCGCAATCGGCTTTTGACAGAGTATCCCTTTTATATGCGGATGTTTACATACTTCTTTCACGATTTCCAATTGCAGATGCGGAGGATAGGCGATATCCACGATATCGATTTGCTGATCCCGGAGCATTTCCTGCCATGTGTCATAGACTTTTTCGACGCCCCTTGCTTGGGCCGTCTCCTCAGCTTTTTCTCTCGTTCGGGATGCGATCGCATACGGTTTAAATCCTGCATTGTTATATGCAACAAGATGGCAGTCCCTCATGATAAAGCCTGCACCGATACAGCCAATTTTGTAATCCCTGTTTTGAGGAAGTTGAGGCAGCGTCGCATCTTCAAGCTTTTTGATAAAGCCGGAAGGATCGTTCATGTGATAATTCTCCTTTCTCACATTAAGTAACATACAAATACGTGGCATTACGGATTATTCCAGCGGTCATGTCGCAGATGATAATATAAATACATGGATATTTATATACTATCCGTCGTCGTCACACCTCTGGTTTTTTTAATCTCTTGACTCTGTTGACGGAACTTTGACGGAGATACCCCAAAGTACTTCTCAAAGGTTTTTGTATAGTGGCTGGAGTCAATAAATCCCCAATCGATTGCAATTTTTTTAATGGGATCATTTGTGTCGGTTAAGCCGATTGCGGACTGCTTTATCCGGTGGCCGAGCGCAAACTTTGCAAATGTGACACCCGTCACTTTTTTAAACAATCTCGAAAAATGGCTTGTGCTCATCATGGACTTGCTGGCCGCTTCACGAACAGTTACCATGCCATGCGTGCTGAAAATGAGATTCACCACTTTTCTTATCACATCGTGTTCGACGATATCCCCGGCATGTTGGTGGAGTTCTCCATATACCGCAATGTTGCTCTCGACGATGTACAACAGAATCTTGGTCAGAATATTAGCTTTCCACGCCAATGATAACTCAGTCTTGTGGCTCACAACCTCCTTGAGCTCTTTACACGCATCAAGAATTGGCTGTCTATATTTTTCATCGATCTTCGGAATCGAGCTGCTGTCCTGAGAGAAAATTTTAATCCAGTTAAACCCCATCGGTAAAATCTTGCTGAGGCTCTCAGGAGATAGTATAAAGACAACCATTTCACTGGGGATTTCCTCCAGCTCAAACCCGTGCGGCTCCCATATGCCGGTCACCCAAACCTCCCCTGGCATCAAGGTCTTTTGCTCTCCTTTATACTTTCTGGTCACTGTGCCCTTTACCACAATTCCGACTTCGTACTCATAGTGGATATCATAAAAATTAGCACTCTTGTCAGAATAATGGTCATCAATGATCAGCACCGGTTCAGTCGGTGACACATTAAAATCTCTTTTATGAAATTTGTTTGCATCAAATTGATTATCACTCATAGGCAATTTCCAAAATCACATTTTTACAAGCATCTATTACCAATAAAATGTGTTAATAAGTTATATTTAGTATATCTTAATATATAAATTATTCATATGGCTTTAAATCTAAAAAGTCGAAATATACAAATATTGATTTGAAAAATTGTACTTTCAGAATTCCAGCATAAAATGCTTTTGATATAAAGAACCTATCTGCTTCGAGGCGTATATATCGGAGTTGTGTATTCATGTTTGTTTTTTGTATATATTTCTATAATTATGATTAAACATTGAAAAACGCCTTACTTCATATTAAAATATATATATTAAGTGTTTTAAAAATCCAAATGGAGATAAAACAATGAAATTAGGTTTAGTAAGTGCGATTCTACCAGATTATTCACTCGAAAAAGTCGTGGAAACGGTCTCACAGATCGGCTATGAAGCGTTAGAAGTCTGCTGCTGGCCAAAGGGCAAAGCAATGAGAAGATATGCCGGTATTACGCATATTGATATCAACGAAGCAACAGATGAGAAAATCTCTCAAATTAATAATTTGATGAGTACGCATAACATCCAGATCTCGTCCCTTGGGTATTACCCCAATCCATTAGATCCCGATAAAGAAAAAAGAGATATGTACATTGCCCATCTGTTCAAGATGATTGACGTATCTCGCAAAATGGATGTGAACCGAATCACCACGTTTATCGGGAAACACAAAAACCTGTCAGTTGAAGAAAATCTAAAACTCTTTGAGACGATTTGGGCACCGATCATCGCTTATGCTGAGCAAAACAACGTTGAAATCGGCATTGAGAACTGCCAGATGTATTTTACCAAAGACGAATGGCCGGGCGGAAACAATCTTGCGTCAACACCTGCCATTTGGCGCGAAATGTTCAGAATATTCCCACAGGAATGCTTCGGTTTAAACTATGATCCGTCGCATCCGTATTGGATGCAGATGGACTACATTAAGCCCATCTATGAGTTTAGGGATCGAATTAAGCACATCCACATAAAAGACGCTCTGGTATATCAAGATAAGCTTGATGATGTGAGTATCTATGGCTATCCGCTGGATTTCCATTCTCCAAAAATTCCCGGAATGGGCGGAATTGACTGGGGACGGTTTATCTCTGCATTGCATGACATTCGCTATAAAGGATTTGCCTGCGTCGAAGTGGAGGATAAGGCATTTGAGTCGTGTGAAGCGGATATCATCGCTGCCGTCAAGCAATCCTATACATATATGCGCAACTTCATCTGATCTGTTGTTAATGACAAATAAACAAAAGAGCTGCCAAGTGATGCGCAGCTCTTTTTTATTATCTTGTTATAAAGACTTTATAATTTCCTTCAAGAACACCACGGCCGTTTTAATATCTGCCGCCGGGTTGTCGCCGCATTCTCTCTCAATTGTTAAAAATCCGTTGTACCCGATTTCCTCGAGCGCTTTGAGGTAAGAGACGAAGTCCACATCGCCTTCGCCGAGAGGCATTTCCTGAAATCCGTCCAAGGCATTCAGCGCTTCAATATCGCCGGTCGCAAAACAATCATAAACGTACTCCGGGTCGCTTGGTTTGATCATCACGCCGTCCTTGGCATGCGTATGCACGATATAATCTTTGAGATTATTAACGCCTTTTACCGCATCGTCGCCAGTGACCATCACCAGATTCGCCGGATCATAGTTAACGTTCATCGCCTTGGCGTCAATACTTTTCAGGAATCTGCTCAACACTTCCGTTTTTTCCGGGCCGGTTTCAATCGCGAAACACCCGCCGACACTTTCTCCGTACTCGGACAACTCGCGGCATGCATCCTGCAGCACCTTGTATCTGTCATGCGTCGGATCATCCGGCACAACCCCGATATGTGTCGTGACAATATTTGTACCTAGCTCCAGTGCCATATCCAAGATCTGTTTTAACAGCTTCAGCCGGTCCATATGCTGCGCTCTCACACTCAGTCCGTGTCCGCCGAGCTCGCCGCACAGTGCGCTGAAAACCATGCCGTTGTCCTGCATGACATTCTTTAAGTCTTTTCTTTTCTGCGGAGTCATCTGGCTGGGAGAAACATCACCGTAAGAAGCATACATCTGTATCCCGTCTGCCCCTATTTCTTTCGCTTTTTTTATGCCATCTATTAAGCCAAGCTTAAGGGAATCAACAATTACTCCGATCTTAAAGTCTGCCATTATATTCACTCCTTAAATAATGCGAGATACAATGTCGCACAATCTACTTTTTATTTGTGCAAAAGACAGCAGACTTTCGCCCACTGCCTTTTACTTTGATTTGTCTAATTTCTACTGTCTGACCGCGCTCGATCTGTTATACGCAAAGAGCAGCAGTATCATAATGATGCCGTAGCTGATATTCTTGATCGGATCGGCAAGGGCCAGCGCTGTCAGCCCATTGCTCAAAACCGTCATCATCAGTGCCCCCGCGATACTTCCGGAGTAAGTACCCACGCCGCCCGAAAGTGCTGTTCCGCCCACAATCACCGCAATCAGCGATTGGAAGGCGTAGTTATCAAACACCTGCGCGCTGACAACCGTCATGTACGCCGCGCCAAGCATTCCGGCAAATGCGCTGAGAATACCAGAAAATATGTATGACAGCAAGATGATTTTATTCACTTTGATACCGCTCAGCTTTGCCGCATCTTTGTTATCGCCGACAAGATACAGCTGTTTGCCATATACCGAGCGGTTGAGCAGATAAAACATGATTCCCCATATCACAATCGCGTAGAGCACAATGGCGGGCAGAAAGCCGCCGATTTTATACGACACTGACTTGATCAACGCCGGCCCCGCATAGCCAAGCGATTTACCATCTGCCGCAAAAAGATACTGCGCTTGAGCGATCAGGTTGCTGATGGCAATGGTCACGATCATCGGTGGGAGTCCGATTTTGATGCAGGCAGCACCATTGATCACACCGACAATTGCACCCAACGCAAGTACAATCAAAAGCACTAAAAGCAGATTGCCGTCTTGCCCCTGCATAAGGAAAGTCGTAATCACAGCCGCCGAAGACATAACGGCACCCACCGTGAAATCAAGCCCGCCTCCGATCAGTACAAGTGTCTGTCCAGCCGAAGCAAAGCTCAAAAGCATTGTGAGAAGAATGATGGATCCGAACGTGTTCTTGTTGAACGAGTTAGGCCGCACCACAAAAGTCACAATCAGCAGCAATATCGCGATAATAAACGTCATGGCTGCGGGACTTTGCCTCATGAATTTTCTTACTTTTACCATTGGCGAAGTCCTTTCCGCTATGCTAGCATTACTGTTTCGCAAATTTCTCACCTCGTTTCAACTGTCTCGACAGTCCCTGTTTGAGAGTTTCCTTCTGTGCCTTAGCCGTCACCGTCGTCATCAGCAAGCCCAGCAGCACGATCGCATCCGATATAAAATTCTGCCAGTATGAAGTAATTTGGAAACCGGTCAATATATCTTGCAAAAAATTAAAGAAGTAGTACACCGCATTTTGTATCAGCACAAGAAAACCGGCACCAAAGACCGCGCAGGACATAGAGCCCCAGCCTCCGAATCCAAGACCACCGATAATACAGGCTGCCAGCGATCGAAGCCCGTACCCCTCAACTTGGAGCGGATTGCCCGCCGCGAGCATCAACGTCAGCGATATTCCGGCAATACCCGTGATAAGCCCTTTAAAAAGAAACGCTTTCATGATGGTTTTGGTCGGGTTAATACCCGCCGCAAACGCGTTGCGCGGATTCGCGCCAACCGCGTAGATATGCTTGCCAAACTTTGTGCGTTTAACAAACATCCACATCAATAAAACGCCCACAATAATCAACGCTGCCACCGGCAGAAAGCCGAATAAAACCGTATCATACGCGCCGTAGTATTCTTTGGGAACAGATCCTTGCGGCACGTTCATGATCAATACATTGATCCCTTTTATGACATAAGTCAGCGCAAACGTGGCGAGTATCGACGGTACTCTGAGCACGGCCACCAAAAAACCGCCGACTGCGGAAATCGCAAGCGCTGCCAATATACCAAATATCCATGCCACGGGGACCGACATGCCAAGCTCTTGTGGCAGCATGATGACAACAACATTGACCAGAGCAAGCTGTATACCGATGGATATGTCCAGCGTGCCCGTAATTAACAGCACGGCCTGCGCCAGCGTGACCAGTATAATCGGTGCGTTTTTAGCAAACAAAGTACCCAGGCTTGAAGCGCCGAAAAAATTTCCGGGGCCTCTGATAATTAAGTTCATTATGATTGCAATCATAAACAAAACAAACCCGGTAAACGCTGGTGAGCGCTTAAATCTCATAAAAGAGTTTTTCAAGCTGTTCATACCTCGCTCCTTTCCGATGTCATTCCCATCTGTGCGGCGACAATTCGTTCAAGCGTCATATCTTCTTTGGAGAGAACGCCGCTGATTTTGCCTTCATAGAAAACGTATATTCTGTCCGCGATCTCCATCAGCTCTTCGTTTTCGCTAGACGATATGATGACCGTCATGCCCTTTTCCGCCGATTTCCTAAGCATCTCCTGTATCTCAAATCTGGAATGGACGTCCACACCCTTTGTCGGATCATCCAGCAGGAGCAGATCCGGAGCCAGTGCGATCCATCTCGACACCACCAGCTTTTGCTGATTACCGCCTGAAAGCGATGTGGCAGGATCTTTTAAATCGCCGACAACGATATTGTAGTCGTCGATCGCTTTTTGAGAAAATCCTTTGATTTCTTTCGTTTTGACGTACTTGAAGATATTTTGTATGGCGGCTTTGCCCGCATAAATGTTTTCCTGTATTGATCGGTGCTGGAAAATCGATTCCTTATTTCTGTCGCCGGATATAAACCCCATGCCGTCCTTGATGCCGTTCGCTGGAGAACTGTAATTGATTTTTTTGCCTTTATACACAATGCTCCCGCCTTCGGGCTTTAAAAGCCCAAGTACGGTTCGTATAAATTCCGGCTGACCTTGGCCCTGAAGTCCGGCGATTCCGATGATCTCGCCCTTGTATGCCTGCATGGAAATATTCTTGATTTTCCTCAGGCTCATGTCCTGCACGTCGATAACGAGTTCTTTTTCGCGTTTTTCAACGGCACTCTTTTTACCTTGTTGAGTGTCCGGCTTTTTACCTGTCATATAGTAGACAATATCATTCATGGTGAGCTTAGATGTCTCTTCCTCAATGACCGTTTCGCCGCTTCTCATGATGGTAATACGGTCGCTGAGCTGAAACACCTCACCCATGCGGTGTGTCACAAAAACAATAGTAAGGCCCTGCTCTTTGAGCTCAGACACCAGCTTAAACAGCAATTGAATTTCGTCATGGTGAAGCGATGCCGTCACTTCGTCTAGAAGTAAGACTTTTGGCTTTTGCAGCACAGCTTTTGCGACTTCGATCATGCTTTGCGTGGACGTGGGCAATGTTTGTACATACGCGTTGATATCGCATACCACACCCAATCGATCAAGGATTTCGTTCACCATCCGAACGGATTTGGCTCTGTCCACCATACCAAACCGCCCCATCGGCTCCATGCCCAATACCATATTGTCAATGACCGTCATCGTCGGGACAAGGCTCAAATCCTGAAATGCCGTGGCAATACCCGCATGATGAGAATCGACGCTTGACTTGATCTCAACTTCTTTGCCGTCAACTTCAATCTTCCCCGCGTTGGGATTGACAAGCCCCGCAAGTGTTTTGATCAATGTCGATTTACCGGATCCGTTTGAGCCGAGCAGCGCCATGATCTCGCCTTCTTGAACATTTAATCTGGCGTTGCAAAGCGCCTTAACTGTACCGAAATTCTTCGATATTCCGCTCAGAGCAATCAAAAGACTTACCCCCTTTAACACAAAAGTATATAAAACCGCATTATCGCCGTATACTTTCTAAAACGCGGTTTTATACGCTTATGATTATGACTATACGATTAATAGCCGTACGCCTTAAATCACACGTTGTAAAGCGCACAGATTGTACGTCTGAGGGGCCGGATAAACACCAGCCCCTAAACGCACAGAACTCACAAAATTTTATTGGAAGAACTCTTCCTTGACTTCGTCAATCGTCAGCCAGTAAGTCACCGCATCTGAGGGTGCCATCGCTTCGATCATGTCACGGTATTCTTCCTGTGTTTCGTATGTGTAAGAAAGTCTGGACGGAATCCGTACCATCTTAAATCCGTCATACTGGGTAATCACTTCGGGATCGATCACATTGCCCATCATTTCGTTCAGGCCGAAGTTGAGCGCGCTTGCGCCTACGCCCGGAGGATTACTCATGAACAGGTAGGACATCACTTCTTCGTCTTTATTGATTTCGAGCATCTTCTGGCCGTACTGTGCCACGTCACCAAATGCAATGGCCTTTGGCAAATCAGCGCCTGTTGTGTCATAAGCGGTAAGGACAGATTCAGCAAGCTGCGATGTCAGGATACCATCGAATTCGACACCGGAGTTGATGATCTCGGTCATCACGTTTACCGCGGTTGTTGCATCCCACTGATGGTTGTATCTGCCGACCACTTCGAGGCCCTGCTCTTCGATTCCGGCGTTGAAGCCATCTTCTCTCCAATCATTTGCAATGTTGCCTTCGATCGCGTTGATCAGAATGACTTTCGCTCCTTCACCAAGCGTTTCACCCATAAATGTGGCCGACTCATAACCAAATTCATACTGGTCCGCGCCAACGTTGAGCGTCTTTTCGGAGAAGTACGGGATATCTGCGAAAATCACCTTGATGCCAGCATCAACCGCTTTGTCAATCAACGGGTCGATACCTGTCGAGCTGACCGGGTTAACGAGAATGATGTCATAACCTTCATTAATACTGTTTTCAATCAGCTGCTGCTCTGTGGCCGGGTCCCATTCTGCGACGAAAGACGCGTAAGAAATGTCAAACCCATAGTTTTTTGCGTCCTCAATAGCTTCCTGAATGTCCGCTTCGTAACGGATACGGTACGGATTGCCGGAAACAACCGCGTTATGAGAAGCTAACTTCAGTGTCTGCATTTCGCCGCTGTCCGCAGCTTCATCGCCGTCTTCAACTTCATCGCTGTCAGCCGCTTCATCGCCGCTGTCCGCAGGCTGAGCGCTTTCCTCAGCGTCTCCCGCCGGGGATTCTGCGGGTTGGCTTGTCTGGCACGCAACAAAAGCCAGCATCATGCACAGCACAAGCAAAATGACCATAATCTTCTTCATAACTATTCCTCCTTGTTTTTTCATATAGTCGATGCGCTAGCACCGGCTATAAAATTCAGTACGGCCCATCTAACCTTATCGCCTTTTGTTCGCGAATCGGTCTTAAACGGCAGGCCAGTACGATTGTACATATTACCATTGTATTTCAAACACTTCATCCGTATATAGCACGTCCAGCGCCTGCGCGACTCTGGTGTAGAACTGCTCTTTAATCGTAAATTCGGTGATTCCGTTCACCTCAGCATAGTGTCTTCTCGCCTCCGCCGGATAGAGTGCCAGTACATCCGCTTCCTTATCAGCGTTCCGGTACCGGTACGTGATACGCATAAGCGCTTCACCGCCGGGTGCCGCCTGTTCGCGTATCGTGTTGTCGTGTGCGGCGCTGGTAATGAGCTTGTATAATCTTCGAAAGCGGTCGAGACTAAATGCCTCGCCGTTGCATTTTACTGCGAGATCCGAATTCGTGCTCCCCATCACTTCAAAAAGATACGTTTGTCCCCCGAGCGTGATTTCCAGCTCATCGAGATCGAACAGCAGCGGCGAGAAAAACCATCTGACGGGGAAATTCTCGAGTTCTGCCGTATAGAAGTACGGCTGCTCGACCTTATATATCACGCCCCGGTTGTTGCATGCGGCATAGAACACACCGTTTTTTTTCAGCAATGACACGTTATATTCAGACTGCTTTGCATCCGGCGTTTGCTTAAAGTCGAACCGTACACGCATATCCGGCTTGTCGAAACCAAATTCGTTCATCTCCTGCTCGGAGAAGTTATATCCCACAATGTCTGTAGCCGTCATCCCCACAAAAGAGTCAAACACTTCTGCGGCGTACCTTTGGTCAACACGGTAATCCCTTCCGCTGATTCGAATCAAATGGGTGGCTGAACCGTATGACATCGCTTCCAGCATGACTTGGTCATCATCCTCCATCACCGGCGTCAGCTCCACGGGTTCCTCGAGCAAACCGCCCTCAAACTCCACTGCTTGCACATGACCCAGCGACGACTGGCTTTGCGGCGGAATCGGCGGCGTCACATAACGGCTGATATAATACTTTTGCGGTTGAAGGTACGCGTGAATCCGTTCCTCTTCAAACAGGTATACGCCGTCATCCCCTTCAACTTGGCAATAATACCCGTCACTGATCGGCTCCGGATTACCGATGAATATTGTGATGCTTTCCCCATCCATGTATTCGATCGTAACAGACGATACATCGCCGTCCAGTCCATACTGCGCGAGGTCTTTTGGATTGCTGATGGAATTGACCGCATAAACGGCACCGCTGTGGGTCATCATCGCCACAAATCTATCCGTATCCACCAGATCTGTCGGTATATCGCCCGCGACATATCCGCCATCCATATAGTCGACCAGCATTTCGCCGTATTCGTTAACTATTTTCACAACACGCACATCGGTCGGCGGAGAATCACGGAATACCACATTACCGTTATCTTGTTCTGCTTCCGTCGCATCCAGCACAACGACTGCCGCGCCGAGTATGAGCACGATGCAGAAAACCGTAAGTACAAGTCTGATTTGCCTGTTCACTTATGCCTCCTCACCGCGAATATTACGATTCCCACCGCGAGTATGCAAACCGGTATGATCACAGAAAGGATCAAGCCGATTGTGTTTTTCTGTCTGGTATTTACCGTTAATATATCGCCCGCAAGTGACTTGGGCACAATTGCCACGCTCTCCACTTTACCAAATGTATTGTTTAAAAGTTTCACAATATACTCACTGTTGGCAAGCGACGTATTTTGTATGCTGAATGCATCCAGCATTTCCGTCGATGCCGATACGAGTATGCTCGATTCCTTCGTTTCAGTCCCGTCAGTGCTCTTGATTCGCCTTGACGCCATCACCAGTGCAGGCATGGGTCCGTGTTGGGTCGCCTGATCCGGTGAAAAGTCCATCGCATCCGACGGTTTGACTCCAGTCGATTCGGCAAACATCAAAAGATTCGACGTATACTGTTTGTCTCTTACCTCGAACAGCGTGTCAAGCGGACGCGAAAGCGGCATCAGCATCGGTGCAGAATCATCGACAAGCAACGCGCTGTATGTCTCATCCGAAAAATCTGCAATGGGGTAAAACGGCTGGCTTTGATAGGTTCGCTCCTCTTTGGTTTCAAAAACCGCACCGTCACCGATCGCGACACCCCACTCTCTCAGATAGGCTTCCATCATCGGCAGAACATCCTGTGTGACGTCTGCGGTATATACCAGCATCTTGCCGTATTCTCCGCCATTGTATAAGAATTCGTCAATCTGTTTGATTGCGGACTCTGATAAATCCTTTTGCGGAGCAATCAGTACGGCCGCGTCGTATCTGTTATCCAAACGCTCCGTCGCGATGTTCACTTCGCTGACAACAAATCCGTTTTCACTGAGCAACGCGGAGAACTCGTTCTTAACCGCAGTGCTGTTGCCTTTTAAAATGGCAATATTGATTTTGGTATCACTGATAACGTTCAATATTGCCGACGTAATCTCTTCCTCTGCCCGCGAGGAAGCGATCACCACATTGCCCTCTGCGTTTCTTTCATAGTTGAACAGTTCCGACAGCTTGATCTGTTCCGTGTTTTCTCCGGACGTCACCAAAACATTGCCCTGTTCGAGCGCCAGATCGGGATACTGAGATATAAATGTCGGTTCACGCATAAAATCGACATATTCAAGACTTATTCTAGACGAGTTCGCGGGGTATTCTTTAATCATCCTGTTAGCCTGAACAAGATATGAATCCCCAGTAAAGCTGGACTCCTCAGCAAGCACAAATATGCTTACATCTTTATCCAGCGTCTGCAATACCGTAGCCGTTTCCGCCCCAATCTTATATGCTGAATTCCCTGTCAGGTCACCGACAAGAGAAAATCGCTTTTCCAGCTTAACCGCTGCAATGTTCAGAAGAAACACCGCAATGATCATCAGACAGATAAGGGCAGTAAACAAAATCTTTCCGCTGTTTATTTTTCTCTGTTTATTCGTGGTTTGTTTCATCGTTAACTCCACCTTTTCCTATCTAAAACCGCAATGGTCAAACATAGGAACAGCGCTGCAAAGCTGATAAAGAATACCGTCCCTGAAAATTCAAATATTCCGAGTGTAAACGGCGTATATCTGTTTTTGATAGATATGCTGTAAAATAGTGTTTTTAAAAAGTCGTTATTTACAATATATACAAAAGCATCCGACAGCATTAAAAACAAGCTGATGATAAATCCGATCACAGCAGCAACGACCTGGCTTTCGGTCAGTGCCGATACAAAAAGACAAATTGCGATCAGCGTTGTGCCAAGCAGCAGCAACCCCGTAAAGTTGCCGATTACCTCGGACCATGTCACCGTTCCATAAAACGACATGACCATCGCTTCAATCAGCGTAGAGGAGATTGCTATCACGTATATGAACAGGGCTGCCAGATATTTGCCAAGCACGATCCCCACCTTGGTTATCGGAAGCGTGAACAACTGCTGATCGATTTTAAGCCGCTTATCTTCACTAAGCAGCCGCATCGTGAGCACCGGAACCAGAAACATGATGACTGGGAACAGCAGCGAAAACAGCGTCCCCATGTCCGTCGTGCTTACCGACAGGTTGTACGAATAAAAGTAGTAGCCCGAGAACAGGAACACCGCCCCGATGAACACGTATCCAAGAGGTGAGTAAAAATATGCACGCAATTCACGTTTAAGTATTGATTGCATCTGCTGTCTCCTCACCCGCCGGCGCGCCGTTTTCTTTGCCGCCGATGTCAACATGCTTCAGGAAAAAGTCTTCCAGCGTAAATTCACCGCTGTTTATGGATAGCGCAGGCAAACCTGCATTTGCAAGCACCTGAAAAAGCTGCCGCCTTATATCGCTGTCCTCTTCTCCTTCAATAATATATTCATAAGCGCCCTGTTCCTTCTGCCCAAGCAGCGTGACGCCCTTGAATATCGATTTGTCGCCAAGCGCCTGTTTCACTTTCCCTGAATCACCTTCAATCAGCGCAACGACTTTATTCGGTTTGCTCATTGATCTCCTCAGGTTGTCAGGCGTATCGTCTGCAATGATTCTGCCGTTATTCAGCAGCACAACTCTTGAGCATATGAGCTGCACTTCACTTAATATATGAGATGATATAACCACCGTTCTTTTCTCGCCCACGTTTTTGATCAGCGCCCGAATGTCCACTATCTGCGACGGGTCGAGCCCCACTGTGGGTTCGTCGAGTATAACAACTTCCGGATTGCCGAGAAGCGCCTGGACAAACCCGACACGCTGCCGGTATCCTTTCGACAGGTTTCTTATCATTCTGCTTCGTATATGGGATATGCCCACACGTTCGCACATGTCGTCTATATGCTGCTTTCTGCCTTGTTTGATTTTTTTAATGTCGCATATGAAGCTTAAATACTCCTCAACCTTCATATCATTATAAAAGAAAAACTGTTCGGGAAGATACCCCAGCTTCTTCTTTGCTTTCAGCGGATCCTTGGCAACGTCGTAACCGCCGATCTTCACATACCCGCTGTCCGGCCGAATATATCCTGTCATGATATTCATCGCGGTTGACTTACCTGCACCGTTCAACCCCAGCAGGCCGACTACTTCGCCCGCTTTTATGTCCACCGACATATCGGCCAGTGCCTGCTTAGTGCCGTATTTTTTTGATATGTTTACAACTTCTATCAAAGGTACCTCCGCGTCACCGACATACTAAACCAGCATGTTTTGAGTAAGACGACTGCTGGTGAAAAAATTCTAATTCTCCAATAACTTCGTAAGTTAGGTTCACTTTTTTTAAAAGCGTTTTTTACAGCGCTTTATCATCAGCGCATATTGTGTTTCAGGCCGCTCCTGCATAGGCATACAACCATATGAACATATCAACCGCCATCGTGTGTATTAAGTATAACTAAAGTAATATATAATTGGTATATTTCCAGCGACAAAAAGTCGTAATATACAATTAATCAATTGAATAGTTCTATACATAACTCCTTTTATTTACACCTGTTTAACGGTGTGTCAATAAATAACATGAGTGTTTGCCGAAATGAAAAACACAACCACGCCGAAAATACTGTTTTTTAGCAATATTAGCGAAAGAGTCGAATGCATTAAGCCGCTTATCGATCATATGAGCACGTGCTTTGCCGCCCTTGTGTGACAGCTCTCTTTTTTAAATAAATTTGGTTTGATGATTTTAATATAGCATGTTTTTACCACTCTGAACAGCATAAATTCGAAACGAACAGTTATTAAAAATTGCGCAAGGACAATGCAGAAAACGTATGTCCTTGCACAAATTTGCAACCGTGTGACCTCTATCGCTTTAACTGTTCAAGCACGTCGATAGGGATCGCGTTCATAATCACATTGTTTGAATTAAACAACATGTCTTCATCCAGATTCAGCCCAAAGGCTGCCCCTTCTCTTACCGCCGCATGAAGATTTCTCGGCCTTACGGAATCGCCGACGTTCAAAACCCTCACGCCTGCCTCCAAAAGCGCATCATACAGCGAGAGATTCGGCTGCAGCTTACAGCTGACCACGGTATCGATCGGTATCACTGTGCGCTCAAAGTTCTTGTTCTCGAGGATGACCTCGCCGTCTTTAACCTGATAAACCGTCATGTTCTCGCAGACTTTAACCGGATGTTTAAACGGCTTAGAATGCAGCCCTTCCGCATCCGTTTGATTGAACCGCTTGCGCAGCACATACATATGGATCACCTCGACCATTGACGCAAACTCCCTATTCTCCGTGACGATGGTCACATCTTTGCCAATCGAAGCCAAAAATGTGGCCGTATCGGCGGCGGCGTAGTGATCGCCCCATATCAACACTTTTTCTCCAACCTTTTCATTCCTGCGTTCGCCGGGATGATACTCGCATGTAATCTTAGGACAAGCCATCACTCTCTCAAAACCGACGATTTTTTCCGCACCTATGACATCCGGCGAATAGGACCTAGCGCCGGTCGCATTCAATACAACATCGTACGTTTTAAGTTCCTCCACGCTTGGTGCGTGCGACAACTGGATGTCGATGTCCAGTTTCTTAAGTTGTTTTCTGATCCAGTCCAAATACCATTTCATCTTCTCTTTGCCCGGCGCCATACAACAGCCTAAAGCGGCGCCTCCGAGCTCACCGGTCTTTTCAAACAGCGTGACTTTGTGGCCGCGCACTGCACATATTCTGGCTGCTTCCATACCAGCCGGGCCGCCGCCTGCAATCGCCACCTCGAGCGGCTTCTGCGTCTTCTTCATATCCACAAAAGCATCGTCTCCGCAGGCCGGATTAATCGCGCAGGAGATTTCTGTTTTTGCCATCATGGATTCCTGCCAGCATCCGGTCAAGCACGAAATACATTTACGTATCTCATCTTCCTTACCCATTTGCGCTTTAACAGCCCAGTACGGATCCGCCAGCATTTGGCGCGACAGCCCCACCATATCGGTTTTTCCCTCGGCAAGCAGACCTTCGCAGTGAGCGGGGTCTCTCAACGTGTGGCTGTTGATAACGGGAATCGACACGACTTTTTTGATTTCTTCTGATGCGTACATCGTCCAGCCTTCCGGATAATACATTGGGTCAAAGCCTGCGCCTGGGCTTTCTTGTACGCACTGCGACAGGTCAAGCGCCGCAACGCCGGCTTGTTCAAACGTCTTGGCGACCTGTATACTTTCCGCTAGCTCTCTTCCGCCTTCAACCCATTCGTCCACAGAGTATCGAACAAATATCGGAAAGTCGCGACCGCATTTTTCTTGAATTTTTGATATGATGGCGAGCGGGAAGCGCATACGGTTTTCGTAATCGCCGCCAAATCGATCATTTCTTCTGTTCAGATACGGACTCATGAATTGAGAGATTAAATATCCGTGCGCTGCATGCAGTTCAACGCCGTCAAATCCGGCCTGCTGCACACGCCATGCCGCTTCTGCGAAGAGCTCGACCATATCAATAACCTCTTCCGTGGTCATCGCACGGACCGGTTTTCCTTTTTCTGCGGCATTCTCGTAGACAATTTCGTGTCCTGCCGACCAAGGCAGCTTTAGTACCATATCGTTTGTGGACATTGTGTTGTGCCTGGGTATCGCACACTGCCTTCCGGGGTGCTGAAGCTGAACCACACACTTAGCGCCGTATCTGTGCATGCCTTCACATAATCTCGTGAGTCCCGGTATATAATTGTCTGCGTCCGCGACAAGACAAGTGACCGTGGGTCTACCCGTCTTGGAGTCCGGTGTCGTCGCACCGACAATAATCAGGCCGGTACCGCCTTTTGCAATTTCACTGTGATGGTGAATATCCCGCTTACTTACCGAACCATCCGCATTCGAGGAACTGATGTCCGTGGGCACATGCACAATGCGGTTGGGTACCACCATGTTTCCGATACGTATGGGTGTGAATAGATTGGGATATGCGTTCATAATATCTCTCCTTTACTTTTCCATTGCCGCATTATGACCTCTTATGGCACAACACGGTCTTTTTTTGATTTGTTTAGCTGCTTATTCCCGCAAGCAAATCGTTCGCGGTACTGTGCCGGCGAAATATGTACGTACTTATAAAACACCTTGTAAAACTGATGTATGTTGGTAAATCCGGATCTAAAAGCAACCTCCGTGATATTCAGATCGGTGGTGAGCAGCAATCTTCGGCATTCACTGAGTCTTAAATATGTGATGTACTCTTTAAAACCGATGCCCACGACCTCTCGAAAAACGTGTCGGAAACGGGAAGCACTCAAGTGCACCTCATTTGCGACCTCTTCTAGCGTGAGGTTCCTTAAGAAGTTTTGATTGATATAGAGCATCGCATCCTGCGTCATTAGCTGGCTGCGTCCGTTTAAAGAGCAATAATCGTCATATGTGGATTTGTAATACCCGATGAGTATCGCAAGAATTTGCCGAAGAACCGCATCCAGCATATGCCGCCGACCCGGTTGTTTATCGTTATATATTGTCTTTAGCGTTTGCGCGAGCTCTGCAACACTTTGAGCCTGCGGCACTTCATGACTCAGCTTATTTCGGAACGTCTTTGCGTTATACTTGAACGGATAGAGATATTCAAAATCAAACTGCCGGCTGCCCGGCTGCGCAATAAAGTTGGGCAGAAAAAGAATCATGAGAAATTCCGTGGTTTCATCCGGCGTTGATATGGCTACATGATTTTCAAAATTGCCAATAATAAATACATCGCCTTTTTCTACGGTATATTCTTTATTGGTAAATAGAAATTTCCCTTTGCCATCCATGCATACGGCAATCTGCAGATAGTCGTGCCAATGCAGTTCATCCGCATCCCCACGTGTGATATAATCGACAATATCCAATTGAAAATCTGGATCCATCACGTATTGCCAAAAAAAGCTCATGCATCACCAACCCATTGTTCAGCCGATTTTATATCCCTTCGGCTATCGTTAGTGCCTTTTCATATTATCTATAATACATGCCTTTGCCCACTGAATCACTGTCAATTCACTCTTTGTTATTATCATAAACGGCTGCAATCTGATTTTTGGCGAGATATCAGGCCGCATTCATTCTATACTATTTTACCTTGGACCCATCTTTTTAAAAAAGTTAATATCTCATCATGATTGCCGCTTCTTGAGTTTCTCACATAAAACCCAGAGTTGGCGGCACCCAAAGCAAGACTCTCGCCCAGCGCCAGCCCAAGCGCCTTCCCTAAAACAAATCCGGCGTTAAAGTTATCGCCCGCACCCGTTGTCAGTTTTGGTTTTTCACAATACGGACCCTCGATATAGCAGTACTCACCCTTGCATATTGCGCAGGCTTGTTTCACCGGATGGATAACCACTGTATCTATCTGCATGTAAGATTCAATCACATCGCAAAGTGCTTGTAGATTTTTCTCGGACTTCTCCATGTCGCAGCCGATTGCGGCCGCAACCTGTACCGCTTCGCTGAGATTCATCCCAAGGACAACCCGAAAATACCGGCCGTAGCTTCGAATCGTCTCCAGCGCCGCTTTTAAATCATCTTTTGTTCGGGATGCCGGGTCTGCCAGATCAAAGAAAAGTATTTTATCTTTTGTATCCACCGATAACTTAGAAACTGCTTCGTCAAGAATGCCCTGCCATATCTGCCCCGAATAAGGCACTAAGGTCCAGTTGACGAAACAGATTAAATTGCACCTGTCTAATAGCGTTATCAGTTTACCAAGCCCAACCTTCTTTTTCAGCGATTCAAAGTGAAGACCGTTAAAAGCCGACAGCTTGCTTCTGATAATCTTGCCGTCGTTAAACTCAACTGCATCAGTTGAAGCCGGATCGGATATCGGCAAAATACACTCGCAATTCTTCGCCATTTCTTCGAAAACCGGATGGATATTCGGATATCCGACCGCACCGCAGTAATTTGTTTTAACTCCCAAATTGTTCAGCGAATTGGTCAATATCGGGCCGTTGCCGCCCAGCTTTTTCGAAAGGCTCACGATTTCCACGTTGGAGGAGTATCCGGCCGTGTTCGCAATCCGGTTGCCGTAGTCCGTGAGCGTTTCTTCCCGGATATATGTTTTTGCATCGATCCGCTTCTTGACGACGTGAACGACCTCATCCACGAATCCGTCAAACCCAATCATCGCATGGATTTCTGCCGTCCTCTTTGTATTGAGCTGCTCCATTTTCTCAACTAAGCGCAGTACCGTATTCTTTTTCATTGTTTTCCTCCGGATGACCCGCCAGATATATGCCGCTACCGCGCTGCCCATATTCATCGCACGGCTTTCGTTTCGGCCAAGGTTTGTATAATCGATATGCGGTTATAGAATGCCCTCTGCGAGTGAAAAGAAACCGCGGCACCACTTCCACAGTGCCGCAGTCGCTAAGCGATCATTTTTTGGGGAGTACGCCGAATTCATCGGCTCTTTTCTAATACTTCGTACCAAGCTCCTTGATCGTATCGGGCATCACCAGCGTGCCCTCTTTTTCGCGTTTTCTGGCTTCTTCCACGATGGCCACTGTCGCGGTCGCGCCGAACCGCGTTGCGCCGATTTTCCTGACGGTAAGCGCATCATCCAGCGTTCTCACACCGCCAGCCGCTTTAATCTGAACGCGCTGCGATGTATTTTCTCTCATCAACGCTAAATCTTTGACTGTTGCACCGCCGCCCGCATAGCCGCTGGATGTCTTCACCCAATCCGCTCCCGCTCTTTCACAGATCTTGCACGCCGAAATCTTTTCTTCATCGGTCAGATAGAAGTTCTCAAAAATCACTTTGACCAGTACGTTCTTTTCTTTCGCGGCATCGCAGACCGCTTTCACATCCGCTTCAACCAGCTCCAGGTCACCAGATTTCAGCCGATCGATGTTCAATACCATATCGATTTCTTCACAGCCCTGTTCAATCGCAAGCCTGGCTTCGAGAACCTTGACTTCGGTCAAATTCGAGCCGTGCGGAAAACCGATGACCGACGTCACCTTGACCGGCGAGTCTTTGAGCTCTTCCTTCGCAATCAGCACGTCGCAAGGTTTGACGCAGACTGTCGCGCATTGATAGTCGTGCGCCACTTTGCACTGCTCAGCGACGGTCTGTCTCGTCATATCCGGCCTCAGCAGGGAATGATCGATCATCTGTGCAATACTATATGCAGTTACTTTTTCCTTATCCATTATTATTCTCCCTATTTTTAATGTTCTTTTCGTGTGTTCTCGTCACCGGACAAACGCAGCAAGAACTATTCATGCCACAGATCGATCGGCTTGGATACTTTCGGTCTAAACGGCAGCTCCACTTTTTTGCCGGTCTTGGCGGACTCATACGCGGCGTATATCATCTCCAGCACCGCTTTTCCGTCTGCCCCCGTCACCTTAGGCTCAAGGTCGTTTCGGACGCAATCGATAAAGTGTGCGAGTTCTTGCGGATAGCCTTGGTTAAACGCCTCTTCATATACGGTAAAAGTCCATCCTTTCGAAGAGCCCGCTTTTTCCATTGCGTAGTCGTAGCCGTCTTCGCTGTAGGTCAGCGCGCTGTTGCCTCTAAAAAGGTCCGCATATGAAACGCCTTTGTCACCGTACACCTCAATGCGGTCGTCCATACCGCCGTGTTTGGCCCAGCTGTCTTCCGCTATACCGAGCACACCGTTTTCGAATTCGACCAGCGTCACCGTGTTGTCATCACATTCAGTGTCGTGCATCACCGTAGCCATCGATGCATACACGCTCTTAATTTTCGGGTCTCCGCCGAGAATCCATCTGAACCACGCAAGTGCATGACAGCCCATGTCCATCATCACACCGCCGCCAGCCAGTTCTTTTTCATAAAACCACCGGCTGTGCGGTCCTGAATGCTTTTCCGCCTGCTTGATCATATAAAGTTTGCCCACGGCGCCGCTCTCGACGAGCATTCTCACCCGCTCATATTTGGGCGCAAAGCAGAGCTCTTCCGCATACATCAGCTTTTTGCCTGCTTTCTTGCATTCTTCAATCATCTCGTCCGCCTGTTCGATCGTAAGCGCGAGCGGCTTTTCGATAATCACATGTTTGCCTGCTTTGGCGCTCTTGATGCACGCGTCGTAATGCGCATAATTCGGTATGCAGATATCCACCACTTCGCAGTCGCTGTTTTGCAATAACTCGTCGATATTATCATAGTGAGCGTCAATACCGTGTGTCTCTGCAAAAGCTTTCGCTTTTTCTTTGTTTCTACCATAAACCGCAACGACTTTAGCGTCGGGTACAAAGCGATGGTACGATTCCATGTGAATATTGGCAATGAAACCACAGCCGAAAATTGCTACCTTTGTTTTTTCCATAAGCCCCTCCTTTTTATAGCAGACTCGCTGCTTGTTGATCGATGATAAACTCCACGTTTTCCATGTTTTTAATCAGTGACGCAGGCACCGCATCCGTTTTCGTTTCTGCAATTTTTTTGACGATTTCACTTTTCTTTTTCCCGGTAATCAACACCTGCACGGTATCGGTTTCCGCTATATTCCTGATCCCAAGCGTCACACCTTCGGAAAGCGCCGGTTTTTCTTTAAAGTATTTATGCGCAACATCTTGGGTAACGCTGTCCAGCTTCGCGATATGCGCACCGTTATCTTTGTCCGATCCCGGCTCATTGAGCCCCAGATGACCGTTCATGCCGACGCCGAGCAGCATGTAGTCGATACCCCCGTTGTCGTTGATAAACGTCTCAATTTGCTTGCATTCATCGTGCAGGTCGTCCGCCTTTCCGTCAAAAAGCCGAATGTTAGCGTCGCTCAATTTGATGTGATCAAACAGATTCGTTCTTAAGAAATTTTCACAGCTTCCATCGTCTCTGCCCGAAAGACCTACCCATTCGTCGAGCCCAACGACCTTGACACGGGAAAAATCGATCTTGCCTTCGCTCTCGAGGCGGATCAGCTGACCAAACAGCTCAAGCGATGTATGCCCCGCGGCCAGGCATATCAACGCGGACGGCTTTTGGGATATAATGTCCGTTATACGATCTGCACAATAAGCCGCGGCCTGTTTTTCGGTTTCAAATACTCTCATCATATATTCTCCTCAGTTAATTCGCACTTCTGTTTAAATTTTTCATCTACGTTATCGCGCTGCGTATTTTTTATATACCTATGGACGCCGGCATCAGAAAATTCGGGCGAAACACTGCCGTGACATATGGTATGCTTGTGCATATACAGCGTCATGTTTTTTTGTTGATATCCTCTAGAATTTCGATCACGGTCATCAATTCCTCTTGCGAAAACATGTCCGAAGGGCGGTTATCGAGGACACATTTCAAGAAATGCAGCAGCTCGTTATAATATGCATCGGTTGCCGGCACGTTGATCCCCGTTTCCACTTTCAATGTTTCCCCCGCGTTCAGCTGCACGGGCTCGAAGTCAAAAGAGTATGCCATCATCCTGTCACCGTCATATTCCACAACCGCGTTTTCAAAATACACCCTGAATCCCGCTTTAAATGGAATATCTGCGTTGTACCAGGAAGCCTGAGCGACGACTGTCTTATCGCTGTATGTATAAGTGAACCGATAGTGTTCTTTATAGTCTTTATTTTTGTTTCCTGATGAGGTGAATGCGTATTTGTCTGGTCTGCCGAATACCGATATGATGAAATCAAGATCATGAATATGCAAATCGAAGGGAATATGACCGCTCTTCTCTTTATCGAAAAGCCACCCGCCTTTGACCCACTTCGGACAGGCAGATAGTCTTAAAAACTCTGCATCCAGCACTTTACCGTATCTTTCGTCGCGGATAATATCACGCAGCAGCGCGTATTCGTTCCAGAATCTTATCACATGCGCCACAAATATCATGACGCTTTTCTCACTCGCTAAATCAAACAGCGCTTTTGCTTGTAACGAGCTTAAGGCGAGCGGTTTTTCAGTAATCACATTGACCCCATGAGAAATCACTTTTTTAATATGATCATAATGCATAAATGTGGGGGTGCAGACGCAAACGGCGTCCAAATTGCTTTCAGCCATCATTTGATCAATATCCGTAAACAGCGATGCCCCGATCTCATCCGCTTTTTGCTGTGCCTGCGGTGATATATCGCACAGTGCGGTGACCTTTGCAAAATCAATCCGTCCGATGTTATTGATATGCACATTTCCCATACCGCCGATTCCGATAACACCGATTTTCAGCATAGTCCCTCCTGTTATTGTTCATATTGGATTTTTCTAATTCTGCGGATAATTTCTCGAATGTTTTTATACCGTTTATCTCTTTATTTCTTATCTGCCTAACGAGCGCTTGCCTTGCGACATTGCTAATTGAATTCATATATACCAAGCACTTTGAGCGTTACTCGCGGCCATTTAATCAGTTGATTGAGTATAATCAACGCTGCCTTGATATGTAAAGTCAAACTCTAACTGTGTTTAAGTATATCTTATCCGGCTTCTCAAAGACAACAAATGCACCTAATGAAAGTCGAAATATACAATTAGTTAATAAGTTTTTTATATCACAGCTTAGCGACAGAAACAACGATTGATATATTACTATTTTCGCAGGAGTATAATACGTATTATACACATTGCAACGTTTTCGTATAATGCTGGGGATATAAAATACGGCAGAACCATATACTTTTACTGCGTGCAATCTAGAGACAAAAAAAACATGTTTGATGATCCTGATTAAATATGGTGAGCCGATCCTAATTCATCTATACGAAACGGCCACATACAGCACTGCTGTATGTGGCCGTTGTTAATATGAATGCGTCAGTAGGATCGCCTTCAATATAGGACTTACGCGACCATCGAAATACAAGGTATTACTTGTTATCTACCTCAAACTGTTTCATGAACTTAACCAGCGCGGTAACGCCTTCTACGGGCATGGCGTTGTAAATGCTGGCTCTCATGCCTCCGACGGAACGGTGACCTTTTAACTGAATTAAGCCGACAGCCGCAGCTTCCTTAAGGAATTTCGCGTCGAGATCCTGGTCTCCCGATACAAAGGGAACATTCATCAGTGAACGATCCTTCTTGGCAACAGTACCTTTAAACATCGATGATCCATCAAGATAGTCATAAAGTATTTTTGCCTTCTCTTCGTTGTTCTTCTGAATGGCAGGAATACCGCCGTTTTCTTTGATCCATTCAAAAACCATTTTGCAGATATATATACCGTATGTGGGAGGCGTGTTGAACATGGATCCTTTATCGGCATGGGTGCTGTATTTAAACATTGTCGGCGTAAAGTCAAGGCTGCTGCCGATAAGGTCTTCGCGTATAATGACAACAGTCACGCCAGCGGGGCCCATATTCTTCTGTGCTCCGGCATATATCAGTCCGAATTTATTCACGTCGTAGACTTCGGAAAGTATGTTAGAGGACATGTCCGCAACCAACGGCACACTGCCGGTTTCCGGCAGGGATGTAAACCTTGTTCCCGCGATGGTATTATTCGTGGTAATGTGGAAATAATCGGCCTCGGCATCAAAAGATTTGGGGTCGAAGTCGGGTATGCGGTTGAACGTCGTATCCTCCGATGAAGCGACCACGTTAGCCTGCCCATATCTGGACGCTTCGGCTATCGCTTTTTTCGACCACGTGCCGGTATTGATAAAATCAGCGCGGCGAGAATTTCTGAAAAGGTTGAGCGGTACCATGGCAAATTGGCTGGATGCCCCGCCCTGCAAGAACAGCACCTTATAGTTGTCGGGGATGTCCATAATATCCCGAAGCGTCTGCTCAGCACCTTTAATGATGTCGTCGTAATTCTTGGAGCGATGGCTCATTTCCATCACCGACATGCCTGCGCCGTTGTAGCTTAGCATATCAGCTTGCGCTTTCATTAAAACGCTCTCTGGGAGCATCGACGGGCCTGCTGAAAAGTTATATACTCTATACATTGTTAGCCTCCTGATATTTAATTAAAATCTATGGACAAACAAACCGCTGCGCAGCTTAGGTTCAAACCATGTCGATTTGGGGGGCATGATCATGCCCGCATCGGCGATGCGGAACAAATCTCCGATCATAACGGGGAACATTGAGAATGCCACAGCCATATCCGCCGCGCATCTTCTTTCCAGTTCGGACAAACCACGTATTCCGCCGATAAAATCGATACGCTTGTCTTTCTTGGGATTCTCTATTCCCAGCAAAGGACTTAGTACATTATTTTGCAGTATGGATACATCCAGACTGTCGATGATGCTTTCGGGATCAAAAGCGCCTTGCTTCGCGGTAAGCTTATACCAGCGGTTGTTAAGATACATGCCAAAAGTGTGCTTTTCGGCAGGCTTATAGCTTTTGTCCGACACGCTGACGATAAATTTCTCCCGCAGTTTTTCTAAAAACTCCGCTTCCGTGAGTCCGTTTAAGTCCTTGACGACGCGGTTATAATCCATGATAAATAAATCGTCATCAGGGAAAGCCACCGTCATAAAGTAGTTGAATTCTTCATTGCCGGTAAAGCTTTCGCTGTTCTCACGTCTCTTCAACCCTACCTTCACAGAGGAAGCGGAACGGTGATGACCATCGGCAATATATAAGCTTTCCAATTTTGAGAATTCGTTTTCAATACTTTTGTTGATTTGATCATCTGTTATTGCCCACAGAATATGCGAAATACCATCTTCGCTTTGAAATTCATATAAAGGACTGTTGTTTTCAATCCAACTGGCGACGGCTTTATTGATGCTGTCGGATTTCTTATAAGTCAAAAAGACAGGTTCCGTATGCGCGCTGCAGTAATCGAAGTTTTTAATACGGTCAATTTCTTTTTCTTCACGTGTCAGCTCATGCTTTTTAATCGCGTCGTTTAGGTACTCATCAACAGAGGCGCACCCGACAATGCCCGTCTGCGCCCGCCCCTGCATAATCTGCCTGTATATATAATAACGGGGCGTATTATCCTGAACCATTATACCGTCACTCACGAAGCGATTCAGATTGTCGTTTGCTTTTAAATACACCGATTCATCATACGCATCGACCGATTCGTCCAAATCAATTTCAGACCGTGTGATATGCAGAAACGAATATGGATTGCTTTCAGCCATTTTTTTTGCTTCCGCCCTGTTCATTACATCGTAAGGCAGGCTGGAAATCTTCTCAGCCAACTCCGGCTTCGGGCGGACTGCTTTGAAAGGTTTGAATGTACTCATATTGCTTCTCCGATCATAAGCTGCTTTTGATAATTGATACGATTTCTTTGCCGATTTTCGCTTGGGCTTCAACGGTGCTTGCGCCAATATGCGGGGTAAGAGAGATTCTGTCGTGTTTGTATATTCTCTCATCTTTAGCCGGTTCCTGACTAAAAACGTCCAGCGCCGCAGCGGCCACCTTGCCCGAATCCAAGGCGTTCAAGAGAGCCTCTTCATCCACAACGCCTCCTCTGGCGCAGTTGATCAGGAAAACGCCGTCCTTCATCATCTCAAACTGCTTTGAGCCAAGGAACGCCCCCGCTTCCTTATCACAGGGGATATGAAGGGAGATATAATCGGAAACTTTGAGCAGTTCCTCTAAAGACACATACGGAAATTCCGGATGGTTCTCTTTTTTACCCGAGCGGGTATAATAAACGACATTCATCCCGAGTGCCTGAGCAATTTTCGCCGTCTCGACCGCGATTCTTCCAAAACCGATTAAACCGAGCGTTTTGCCATATACTTCAGTGCCTTTATATTTCTTTTTCTCCCACTGTCCGTTGCGCATGGTGACATTAGATATATAAATATATCTGGAAAGTGCCAGCATATGACCAATTGCAAGCTCAGCAACCGCCCGGCTGCTTGCGCTTGGCGTATTCGCGACTTTTATTCCGTTCGTTTTGGCGTAACTGACATCGATATTATCAACGCCGACTCCGGCTCTGATAATCAGCTTTAACTGCTTTGTCTCAAGTGCGCTGTCGATGATTTCTTTGGTGACTTTTGTTGCGGAACGAACGATGACGGCATCAAAAGATTTAATTTTTTCCTTTAGTTCTTCTGGGGGAAAGAACTGCTCGGTAATCTCATGCCCCATGTTTTTTAGCTCGCATGCAGCACTTTTTTCGATACCATCTGTAATAAGAATTTTGGACATGTTAGCCTCCCGACAATAAATTTGTTTCAACTTAAGAAATTTTAGTAATTGATCCTAAAAGAGATTAATTTGTTTAATATATTGATACTCTAGTGCTAATATATTAAACCATTTATAATACTATGTCAACCATATTGAAGTATCATATTTTTCAGTATTATATTATATAAAATCACCCTTATAGAGCAATAATTAATAAAATATCGGTTCATCTTTCCGTATTTTTTGTTCTATATATTACTACATGATTAATAGGAGACCGAATTTGAATGATACACTAAAAAAACAAAAGTGAGTGCTAAAGCGAATCCGAAAAAGGGGGTTGCTAGATTTGCTGTATTGAATTAAAAGAAAGGCTGGAAAGGCACGCGATGGTCTTGCTTCATTATAATAGTAAATGGAGCGGTGCAATCCCTAAGAGGCAAATTGCACCAAAGTAGAAGTTTTTTAATTTTTGTCAAACAAAACAATAACATAGACTTCCGAACTGCCATCATTCATATTCTCGACTGCATGTTCAGTATCCCCTCTATACCTGCATGTGTCACCCTTGTTTAACTGTACGCAGGATTGACCGGAAGATACTTTAACTTTACCGTCAATTACAGTAAGAAATTCTTCACTGGGGTAATGAGGCTTTGAAAAATGCTTTCCTCCGGACTTCAGTATAAAATGATATAGTTCTAAATTATCGGCCATATGAACCGGAGAATCTATTCTAATTTCACATAATTTATCCGTGGAAAGTATAACCGGCAGGTCATCAAATCTAACAACTTCAATACAGCCTTCTGATGATTCCATTAGATCCTGAACATTCATATTGAGCGCACGTGCAATCTTCCACACCGTGACTATTGTCGGATTCGTTTTATCTTGTTCAATCTGGGAAAGCATTGATTTGGAAACGCCTGAACGCTTTGAGAGCGTATCAAGGCTCATTTTATTCTTATTTCTTTCATAATTTATGTTCTTTCCTATTAAAGGGGGGGTTAATGAATCCATATTTTTTCACCATATTATTATTACACAAGACTTCGCTAATCTTTTTCTTGAGCATTTTAATTATATCATATTTTCATTCTTCTATTTAAATAAATTTGTAAATCGTTTTCTCCTCTGCCATTGGCGGAAATTGAATCACTTATCAATATGATTTTGTCTTTATCAAATGTGGTGAGCACCATGCGTACGACAGACTAATGAACTAGCTTGACATACACACCGGCGCCCTTCCTACTTTATCAAATATGAGCTCCCCAAAGACACCTTAATATTCGGATATATATTTATCTACATTCTTTTGCGTAACCGGCTCAAACGGTATCATATAAACGGGTTCAACCGTATCGTACGTTTTTAATTTTAATATACATTTGTATAAAGTTTGGGCAATTTTCTTTGCGTTATGAAAAACCGTGCCTGCCAGCCGTCCTTCCTTTACAGCTAATAAAGCATCCATATCTCCGTCAATTCCAAACACAGCTATCTCGTCTTGCTTACCTAATTCCTCAATAGCTTCTATAGCTCCCATTGCCATATTATCGTTTTCGGCAAGAACAACAGAAAAATCCTTTTCGGTTCGGATCCAGTTTTCAACGATCGCATAGGCCTCGTTCCGCTGCCATGCAGCCGTCTGAACCGCCACAATTTCAATGTCTGGATATTCTTCAAAAACATCCATATAGCCCTCATACCGGCCCGTTTGTGCACTGATACCCATGACTCCTTCTAATATAACCACTTTACCAGACCCGTTTAAATACTCCGCCACCATATTCGCTTCAATCACACCGGATTCATAATGGTCGGAACCCACAAAACTTAAATATCCCGTTGGATTATAAGTCTCAGTAATTGTTGTAATTAGCGGAATACCTGCGTTTTGCGCTATCGTCACGGCCAGCGCACAATCATCATACGATATTGGGTCAAGAATAATGACGTCAAAACCGCTTGAGATAAATGATTCGACATGTGCAATCTGCGCATTCGCATTTGCCATTCCGTTATACACCACGAGCTCTATATCATCATCGCTGTTTTCGATCAGCTGTTTTAACTTACTGCCAACACGCATGACAAACGGCGAATCATCTTGCAGCGTTAACCCAACGCGAAACGAGTCACTTTTTTTAATGACTGCTTCCATTGGCTGAGCGCTAGTCTGCTTCGCGGAAGCGGTGGATTGAGCACCGATATCCTGAACACTATGCCCGCATCCTGATATGGTGAATAATAAAAACAAAGCAGCTAAACAGATAACAATACGTCTCATGATACTTCTCCTGATTTTAGAAAGACATCAACATTATCTTCATTCACAAGTTGGGATGCTATCTCAATTTCCTTGGGGACATCTTTACCCGACATGATGTCCATAATGGTATCCACGGCAGTTTCTCCGCCTGTTGGATAAGTAAACGTTGCATTAATCATACCTTCTTTAATCGCCAGCAAATCGCTGTTTTTAACAGAATACCCGCCAACGCTTATGATATATGCGCTTTTTCTTGTCTGATTAAGATTCACGGCAGCACCAAACGCCATCATATCGTTATGTGCAAATATAACATTTATGGGCGGTTTTTTGGAGAAAAAATCGCTCTGGTTCATGCGTGCCCGCGTCTTCTCCTGAGACCAGTATCCGGTCATCACATATTCCTTGGTGATATTTTTATATGGCTCAATGCCTGCAAAAAAGCCATTCTTTCTGTCTATGCTTATCTGAGAATGCGGCTCGCCCTGTATTTCAAGCACCGTACAAGTACGCCCGTTGGATAGCTTTTTTACGTATTCACCAGCAGCTTTGCCGACCTTTTCATTATCCGTATATATCCTTGTGGTGTATGCTTCGTTATCCGGCGCATACCCGATAAGGATAACCGGTATTCCCTGCTCATAAACATCTTGAATAGTATCTGCTATGTTTTGAGGCTCAAAGGTCACAACAATCAGCGCATCAATCCCCAGTTTCAAAAGGTTTTTAATATCTTGTGTCTGCTTTTCTTCACTTTCACCAGCATCATAGCTCACAAATCGTACGTTGTTATACCGGTGGCATTGTTCATTAATATCATTAAAAAGTTCCAGCTCAAAATTGTCTGTCATATTAGGCTGTGACACACCGATTAGACACTCTACGCCATCCTCTTTCAATGGGATATGCGTCACCACAACCGTCACTAAAATACAGATGGCCACAAATACAATAACAGCTATTATCCACTTTTTCTTTTTAAGCATTGCTTTTTGATTTTCATTATCTTTCATTCAACACCTGCTATTTTTTCTTGCGTCTGTATTCAGTAGGCGCCATCCCCATTACCTTTTTAAATGCTTCACAATAATAATGCTGACTGCTGTAGCCGACACGTTCCGAGATCTCACAGACTTTATAATCCGTATCCGACAGAAATTCGAGCGAACGTTTGATACGATACCGAATCAGATAATCGGTAAATGATACGCCGGTCTCATGTTTAAACAGCTTACTCATATAACTTAAGCTTATATTATTTTGCTCCGCAAATGTGGAAAGCCGAAGCTGCATATCCTGATAATTTTCATCAACATACTTCTTAACTCTCTTGACCATTGGCAGATACTGTACTTCATTATTTGAGCTTTCATTAAGCTGGGCAAACGCCTGTGGCAAGTCTTTATAGCTGCCCTTAACTATACTTTTGCGTATCATGACGTTCCAGTTATTCTCTTCGCATATAACAGGCATCAGTTCCTGCTGAATGTCATTCCATCTTTCTGCGTCAGAAGCATGATAAAGCAAAAGAAAGCTGTCAGAGAACAACCGAATGAAGCAAAATGATGAATCGCCTTTAAAATGCTTTTCCAAACGACTTTTGCATTGAATCATCTGCTGTTCTTTTATACGTTCGTTTTCTACGATGTTCACAGGAAATGAAATGCTGACCCAAAGCATGCCCGTTATATCAGAAAACTGAAAACCCAGATCCTCAAAATATTCTTCCGTTATGCCGTTCTCCGCACCCAATTCCAAGCCGCCTGCAATCCATTCACTCAGCAAGCCATCACGCAGAAGGTCGCGATTGACTTGAAACATTTTTTCTTTTCGCTTGTTCGCCAAGGCCTCGCGCCTTGCTCCGTCCAATTCCTGCCTGATTTTTTTCAAAAGAATAACGAATTCATCCTCATCGATGGGCTTTAAAATATAGTTATACACACCCAGTTCTACTGCTTTACGTGCATATTCAAACTCATCATGACCGCTTATAATCACCTTTACAATGCTCTTGTCAATTTCATTGATCTGTTGGATGAGTTCAAGCCCATTGAGAAGCGGCATCTGTATATCAAGCAAACAAATATCCGGACGCAGTGATTTAACAAGCGACAAGGCTTCGATACCGTTTTTACCAAGCCCAACCACTTCCATTCCGTATTCATTCCAGTCAAAAGCACCACAAAGAGCATTCCGGATAATACTTTCATCGTCTGCAATCAGCACTTTATACATCGTTTTCTTTACCCCTTTCGTAGACCTTTGGATACTTTATCGTCACCGTTGTTCCTTCTCCCACTACACTTTCTACAACAAGCTTATAATCATCACCATGCTGCAGCATAATACGGCTGTTTACGTTATAAAGGCCATAGCCAATGAATGGATTCTCTTTTGATTGTATCTGCTCGTTTAGCGTTGCAAGCTTATCAGGGGAAATGCCGGGCCCGTTGTCAATTACCTTCAGCCAAAGTGTGTTCTCTTCCTCATAGACATGCACAATCACCTTCCCAGGCTCCGGACTCTGCCTCACGCCATGATAAATGGCATTTTCAACAAGCGGCTGAAGTATCAGTTTTTGAACATATAGATGCGTTGAATCAGCTGTACAAATGATTTCATAGTCCAGAATATCGGAGTATCGTGTGCCTTGAATAATCAAGTAATTACGAACGTGCTCAATTTCCTCTGCAAGCAAAATCGTATCGGACCCTTTGCTCAAACCAATTCTATATAGCTTGGTGAGTGCAGATATCATTTGTATAATGTCTTTAGCCCCATACTTTTTCGCCATCCAGTGAATTGTATCAAACGTATTATATAAAAAGTGAGGCTTTATCTGCGCCTGAAGAAAAGCGATATCGTCCTGTCTTTTCTGCCTTTGCTGATAATAAATCGTCTCTATCAAGTGGCGGATCTCATCAATCATTGCATTAAAACTGTTGCCAAGACGCCCCACTTCATCATTGTATTTGGAATCAAAATGGACTGTTAAGTCGCCATGTTCCGCCTGATCAATCAGACTCTTTAGCTTGATGATGGGCTTGGTGATGCGTGAAGAAAACATAATGCTGAATAATGAGACAAAAACAAGCACACAGAGCATCACAAAAAACAGAATATATTGAAAATTGACAACCTGTTCAAGCGTCTTGTTTAAAGAGAAAACACCAACTGTTTTCCATCCCGAATACTCTGACATAGAATAAATCAGCTGATATCCTTCTTCCATGATTGTTTTGTTAATGATCTGTGTTCCTTCACCCAAGAACCATTCTTGCTTCACTCGATAAGCCAAGTCATTTATGGGTGCATAAATAATCTCGCCAACATTATCTACGATCATAATAAATCCATCTTTACCGACACGCATATTATCAAGCGTGTCCAGCAGCAATCTTGTATCAAGATCGATAATGATAACACCCAGCACATCGTTAGTGGTTGTATCGACAACACCCATCGCAAGCATTATAATTTCATCTGCACTTACGGGATTATAGTAAGAAAAACCTCTGTTCTTCGGCTTCGGAATAATAAACAGATGGTTTGGGTTTTTGACAGCGTTTTGATACCATTCTTCCTGAGTCAAGGAAGCCAAAATATTTCGCTGCATCTCATTGCTGAATACCGTATCATTTCGTCCAACAAAAGCAATCCCCTTAAAATAAGGAAATGAATCGACAATAGTAGCCAAATAACTGCCAACAGAAATGCGTGCTGTTACGTCCTCGATATTCGAATTATTTGCATTCATCAACAGGTTTAATACTTGTCGATTTTTTGAGAGTATTCTTATAATGTTTTCCGCACTTTTCACATTGCTGTCTACAGATACATTGGCCTGATCAATCGCCTGTATGGTCGTCTCAATTGCCGACTTCTCGAAAGCATTGGCAAATACAATGTTGGCAACTAATCCTGTCATGAGTACAATTGCAAGCCCAACACAAAAGAAACTGACTAGCAGCTTCACTCTCATGCTTGCATTATTATACAAAAATATTACTTTTTTGACAACATCCATGGAAATCCTCTAACGGCGTGTTATTGTTTTTCTATGGTGCAGATGATTACGGATTGATAAGTGCAGGAATAATATATTATTATTATACTTTTACTTAATATAATTGTAAAGGAATATAAGAATACTCGATATTTTTAATTTGTGAAAAATATAATACTTTCTGGTATTACTGTATAAATATACTCGTGATTCTGCTGCAAGAGAACGTCTCGGCGCATTCTCTTGCAACAATAACACTTATAATGGGAGTTTAAACAAGCACGTACTCTATGCCGAGAATACTGCAGAGCATTTCAAACTTTCTGCATTGATTGCCCATAAACAAGACCTGATGATGCGTACCGCCATTGCGCAGCCATTCGTCCATTGCTGAGCGAATACCAGTATATGGACGGAAGAATGTGTAATTCATCAGCATGCCAGGGATTTCTTTCTCATCAAGCACCTCACCTAACGATACGACGAGACGATACCGGCTGCCTTCAATGGGAACAAGTGAAATAATAGTGGCTTCCCCTGGTTCCGCGCTGAATATGGGAGTCGGCGGATTATCACAATCGCCAATGTCGAGCGGGCGGTCAATGAGTTTAATGGGCCGGTCTTTTCTAGCCACTTTCCAGTTGCCTTCGCCCATATGACTCAGCATCGTGGCATCGCGTTTGAAATCCAGCGAATACATCTCTGTGAAATGTGGATCTTCTGCAATAAGATGGCCGATCAATGTGCAAGCCATTATATGTACATCACCTTCAGCCGAATAGCCATAGCCTTTTGCAAGCATGTTGCTGGCACCAAGTATGGGTAGCTGAGATATCCGGCCGTCTTCACGATAAACGTTAAAATTAGCGGAAAAACCATCATAATTATACTTTTCGCAGAACTTTTCATATGCTATCTGCAGCTTAGCTGCATAACGATGTCTTTCTGTCGAAAGGTCCGGTGCAATTTCAAAGTTCTTTTTATCCTCAGCCACATATTCATCAATCTGATCTTCAGTGACTTCTTTCATACATTTAACAACTTCGCCAATACCATCATAATTGACTTCGATACCGAACTTGCGCATAAAGGCCACTTCGTCTCCCATGATATCGCCCATGCCCTGCATTTTTTCAATAAGCGAAACCCTCATTTTTTTCATGGAAGCTGCTGTCATAGCCGCTGCCGCCCAATCATTAAAGAAGCTCTTAAACGCATCTGTCTCCCAATCTTCTGTAATGATGGTGGGCTTTATGCCAATGCGCATCAGCATGTTGCTGGTATCCTGTATACCGTGTATACCCTGATTTGTGGTGCACTTCTTCCAGTTCCAATCAGGTGTAACGGATGGTTCCGGTTGTATATTCGCCACAAGCACAGGCAGTCTGTTATCTTTAAACGCTTGCACCACACGCATGCCAGGGCCATAGAGCAGGTTTACCACCATAATTCCGTCATATCCATTTGTGTTAAACCGCTTCACGTACTTTTCGATCAGGCTGCGGTCTTTTGCAGCACCGGGAAAATCGATTTCTGCTACTTCCTTTAATTGTTCAACCACACGCTGTGCCCAAGTTTCCTGCTCTTTTGGAAGCTCGGGCTGATCCTCATCATACAAACCGTGCATAATGCCAAGGAATCCAATTTTGGGCAGTCTCTTTGTTACCATGTCTTTACCTCCTTTTTAGTATAAATTGTACAGATATGCATACCGTTAGGATGAGACGTTCGTAACTTTCTTGAGGAGTTCACTGTTAATCCTGTACGGTATGCATATAAGCGCTTGTTTATTAATAAATTTTCAATTCACTGGTTTCCGTCCATGGGCAATCAGCAGGCGTACCAAAGTTCTTAACCAGTTCCATACGTACAAACTTGGCTTTTACTTTTTTGGGGAGATCAAATTCAAACCAATCTTCACGCTTTTCCATCTGGCATGAAAGGACTTTTTGCCACTCCTCTTCTTTGATCACGCTGTCTGCGCTTTTCATATCTCTTACCGAGTCACTGGAACTGACATAGATATTAACAACGCTTGCCAATTCCTCAAGTATACTGTGAGACACACCAACGTTATGGAATATACGCACCTTCGATATCTCTTGTTCTTCACCAAAGAAGCTTAAAATCACATTTGCCGGCCCCATGGTATTTGCGCCCCAGGTTCCCCCGTTTCTCTCCGTGTCATCATCAATCAGGTTATTGACCCAAATCAGCGGATCTGTCACCGTATGACTGACCCATTCAATACGGGTGTAATAGGAACCGTCTCTTCGAACACCAAGAGGATACATTTGTTTTTCCATATTTGCCTCCTTATGCGTCGTAGCAATCCATTAATACAGCCAGAACTTCATCGGCGTTCAAATGCGTCCCTTCAGGATTCTGTGTAATTTTCTTTGCGATAAGCGGCAATACCGATTTATCCAAGCCAAGATCCTTCAGCGTGACAGGCATTCCCCATTTGTTAAAGTATTCTTTTAGCTTGTTAATTCCTATTTCCCCAAACTCAGAATCGGACATATCGCCCTGTTCCAGTCCGAAGACGCGTTTTGTGAACTTCACGAATTTTGTCGGGTCTTTTCTATTAAGATATTTTAGCCAAGACGGCTGCGCAACTGCCAAGCCGGCGCCATGGGCGCAGTCAGTAATGGCACCAATGTCGTGTTCGATTGTATGCGCATCCCACGGCTTTCCGGCTCTGCCGACATCCGCCCAGCCGTTAATCGCAAGCGTGGCCGCCCAGCTCAAATTAGCCCGATGCGTCAGATTCTCAAGATCATCAAGCACACCTTCCGATTCAATCACCGTTCTGATGATGCCTTCACCGATGGCATCCTGAATTGGTGTGTTTGGTTCATCATCAAAGTAAGGCTCCATCACATGAGATATGATGTCAACCATACCGCATGCCGTCACATATTTCGGCAGTGTCTTTTGCAGCTCAGGATCGATGATCGCAAACTTGGGAAAGCTGTGTTCAAAATGTGTTGACCATTTGCGCCAATTTGCCGGATCTTTGTCGCGGTCGTTGGTCACAACACAGTTGACGTTCATTTCCGAACCTGTCGCAGCAATTGTTGATACCGCGCCGATGGGGAGGGAATCCAGAGCCTCTCTTTTTAGTTCAAAGAAATCCCATATATCGCCGTCATCCAAAGCGCCGAATGCAATAGCTTTTGCGGAATCGATGCAGCTGCCGCCGCCCACAGGGATCACCACGTCGATGCCTGCTTCTTTACAGATATTTATGCCTTCTTCAATTTTCGTTAGTTTTGGGTTCGCCGTCACACCGTCTAATTCATACACAGTCATTCCGGCTTCTTCCATGAGCTTTTTAGCCTTTGCATAAACGCCAAGCTTCTCCAGCGGACCTTCCATCTTCACAAGAAGCGCTTTCTTCCCCAGCTTTGACGCGTATTCTCCAAGGTTATTAAACTCACCAATTCCGAAGTAGACCCGGGTCGGGTTGTAGTAACTAAAATTCTTCATAGATTGCCTCCTATCTTTATTTCTATGCTTTACTGTGCTGTATCCTCGCTTTTTGTTTACGCTGTTGGCTCAAGGAATCAATTGTCACAGCCAATAATAAAATTGCACCTGAAATCAGATCCTGCCAGTACACAGAAACACTCAGCAACACAAGACCATTATTAATGAGGTTGAGCATCACGATACCAAGGACAGCGCCTAATATTGAGCCCTCACCGCCGATTAAGCTTGTTCCGCCGATAATACATGCTGAAATAACGCGCATCTCGCTGGATAACCCGGCGTTTGGCGTTGCAACTTTAAACCTGGCAAGAGAGATAACACCAGCTAACCCCGCAAGCAGGGCCGAAGCAATATGAACACCCAGCTTGACGTTGGATGTATTAATTCCGCTTAGCATCGCTGCTTTTTGGTTAGAACCGGTGTAATAAATTTTTCTCATAAATCCGACATTGTTCAGCAATAATGCTGCAATTGTCGCTAAAATTGCGAGTATGATGACAAACATCGGGACGCCAAAGATGTTTCCGGCACCAAGGAACGTGAAAGCTTCACTGGGTTCCGGAAGCGACACCGGTGAACCTTGTGATATCACATAGGCAACGCCTCTTGACATGTTCATCATACCGAGGGTGGTAATCATGGCATTGAGCCCCACCTTACCGATAAACAGGCCATTGATCAATCCGCAGATACCCGAATAAACCAGCGCTATCAATGATGTCAACCAGATGCTTATGTCAAAGTTCAAATACAGCGTACCTGCAATAACCATTGATGCCGCCATGACAGAACCAACTGATAAATCAATTCCGCCGGTTAAGAGCACCAGGCACATACCGATAGCCATGATACCATCCGAGGAAAGCCCCAACGCCGTGGTAGAAAGATTCGACGAACTTAGAAAATATGGAGACACGGATGCAAGAATAACTGCTATCACAATGATAACCAGGAAAACCGTTGTTCCACGATACGCAATCATTTTTTTGAGAAGACTTTGCTTCTCACTTGTTTCATTCATTGTTCTGTTCATATTATTCACCTATTTTCATGTTATTGCTACACTGCATGTTCGTTAGATGCATATGTAATGATAGTTTCTTCACACAAATCCCCACATGATAATTCACCGGTTATGACCCCTTCGTGCATCACGATGACTCTATCGGACATGCCGATAATCTCGGGAAGCTCCGACGAAATGATAACAACGTGAATACCGCTGTCGGAAAGCCGCCTTAACATATTATGTATTTCTGATTTCGCGCCCACATCAATGCCTCTTGTGGGTTCATCCATAACCAACAGTTTTGGGTCTGTCGCAAGCCACTTGCCGATCATTACCTTTTGCTGATTACCGCCTGAAAGGCTGGCAACCTTATTTATTTGAGAAGCCACTTTTATATTGAGCTCTTTAACGTACTTACGACATAAGCTTGATTCTTTTTTCCGGTCTATGACTGCTCCGCGTTGAATATTCTCAAGCTTCGCCGCAGACATATTCTGATAAATGGGAAGTTCAAGGAATAAGCCCTGAAGCTTTCTGTCTTCTGTGAGATAGGCAAATCCAGCATCAATCGCATCTCTATAGCTGGTGAGATTCATCTTTTTGCCTTGATAGAAAACCTCTCCGGATTCATATGAATCAATGCCAAGTATAGCGCGCCATAGTTCTGTCCTTCCCGCTCCCACAAGACCATAGAAACCAAGAATCTCCCCTTTCTTAACTTTAAAACTGATATCTTTAAATAATCCCGGGCTGCTGAAGTTCTTCACTTCAAAGACCGATTCTCCAATGTCTTGGCTCTTATCCGGATAAAGGTTGTCAATATTACGTCCCACCATCATTCGAATAATTTCTTCACTGGTCACTTTTTTTGTTTCAACTGTATCCACATAGTTTCCGTCTTTGAGCACCGTACAGATCTCACACAGACGGAAAATCTCAGGCATTCTGTGGCTAATGTAGAGAACACTGATTCCCTTCGCTTTGATATCATCAATGATGTTAAACAATGTCTCGGTCTCTGCTTCTGTCAGCGAAGAGGTCGGTTCATCAAATATGATTAGCTGACAATCCAGCGACAACGCCTTGGCAATCTCCACAATCTGTTGATGTGCCGTGCTCAGTTCACCAACCATCGCGTTTGGTGAAAAGTTGACGCCAAAAAGATTCAATAGCTTTTTTGTCTCATTGTAAAGCTTTTTTTTATCGATAACCCCGGCCTTGCTTTGGGGTAATCTACCCATGAAAATATTTTCACTCACACTCATATGGGGACAAACACACAACTCCTGATGTACAAAACCGATTCCGGCCTTTTGTGCGTCTGTCGGGCTGTTAAAACTAACCTCTTCCCCCAAAAACGTGATTGTCCCGGAGTCTTGCTTATAAACACCCGAAATAATGTTCATCAGCGTTGACTTCCCTGCTCCATTCTCACCGACCAGCGCCACACATTGCCCTTTATTCACCTGCAAATTGACTTTATTCAACGCAAGTGTGCCGGGGAACTGTTTCACTATGCCTTCCACGCTCAGTACTAAATCACCACTCAAGACTATCCCCCTCCTATTTGGTTAATGAAACATCTTATCCTTAATCCCGCACACTATGTGCGGGATTAAGGCAAGATGTGCTAAATATGCTTTCTTGAGCCGTTATTCAGCAGCCATGTAGAAAGATTCTACATTTTCAGCAGTCACAACGGTAACGCCTGTATCGACTGAAGGCGGAAGCGGATTGATTCCAAACTCTTTCCATCCTTCAACCGGATTAAAGTTGCCGCAGCCGCCATTGACGTTGAACAGGAACTGGAAGCTCCACCATCCCATGTTGTATGTACCCTGAGCAATAGAACCGCTAAGCACGCCTTCTTTAATCAGATCAAGCGTTCCCGTATCGGTGTCAAACGCAATGATCTTGATATCGCCGGCCGAACCAGCTTCCTTCACTGCCGTCGCAGCGCCCACGCCTGCAGACGAATCGGATGCGAAGATACCCACGATTTCCGGATGAGCCTGAAGCATACCGGCGGTCACTTTTGCGCCTTCGGTCTGATCCAGATTGCCGTTAACGATCTGCACAATTTCTACTTCAGGATAAACCTCAGCTAAAGTATCGCTAAAACCATCCACACGTTCCTGCAGGTTTGAAAGACCGGGAACCTGAAGCACGCCGACCTGACCCTTGCCGCCGATCTGCTCACCCAGCGCCCTGGCAGCCACTGTACCTGCATAATAGTTACCGGTACCGAGGAATGCATACCGCTTGGAATCCTTGGAATCAGCGTCATACGTCACAACCGGGATACCCTGGTCAATCGCTTTGTTGATGGAATCCTTTAAAGCGTCTGCGTTAACACATGATACGGCAATACCTTTGGGATTCTTCGCAATAACCTGCTCCAGCACTGTGACTTCCGCATTCACATCGGTTCCCTGAGAGCCCATGTAAGTGGCTGTCACACCAGCTTCTTTCGCAGCCGCTTCAAAGCCGGCAAAGCAGCCTTTGAAGTAGTCAGCGCCTGCGAAGAATGAAATCATATAATACTCTCCGTCTGCGGATGCGGGCACACTGCCGGCTGCCGGTGCTTCTGCCGGTTCTTCCGCTGTTGTTTCGCTGCTTCCAGCTTCTGCCGGATCAGATGCCACAGTCTCTTCCGCAACGGGCTCTGATGCACAGCCAGTCAATGCGAGCGCCAGAACCATTACGAAACAAATCACCATAATCGCCAATTTCTTTCTCATTTTAATCCTCCGATATTATTTTTTTACTTGAATGACCAAGTAAACTAATATGTAAATTTATAAAAGGGTGTTTTAAGTTATCACTATCAAATATGTTTATAGTTTAGATGGTAATTGATTAATCGTCTTTACGTTTAGTTTAACTGGTTTAAGGTTTGTTGAAATAAATTTTAAACACTGAAAAAAAATTACCCACTGATTCATCAATGGGTAAAAGATAATGATTATTTAGATCATTTAAAGAGACTTAGTTGATTATTCCAAGCTCAATTCAGACATTGTACAAGGCAGCTCGTGTGCTGAATTGTTGAAAAAAGGATTATCCACAACCGTATCAAAGCACGAAACAATAATTTTGCCTTGCCATATCACCGGCTCTCCAGGCTGATCCAGCCGCCCATCGAACCCGTCACAATCAGGACTTTGAGCAATACGAGTCACCTTTGCATCCGCCCAGTCGATCTTTGCAATGGCGTTGGCGCCGAAATCCGCCATATAGAATGCGCCTTTTTTGTCGGAGATCATGCCGTCCGTCGTTTTTAGATTCTTTTCATCCTTCGCCCAAACCTCATTTGAAATCACGTTTTCGTCTTGATCAAACGTTATCTTGTTAATCTCTCCGTCGCCGAAGTTGCCGACATAAAGATTTCCATCGTTATCAAACTCAATACCGTCAGCACCATATTGACATATCGGATTTTTCGTAATAAAAGTCGCAATGAGATTCTCGTCGTCAAGCGTATTGTTAACAGCAATATTCTCGTCATCAAGATGGAAACGATAAACCGAACTGACCATAAGCCCCGATTCATGCTTGACCTTAGTCATCAGGCTGTTGGTGACATACATATAGTCGCCTTTAATACGTATACCATTCGGATGTTCCATGTATCTTGCCACCACAGTAAACTTGGTGAGCTTGTCGTCAACCATACGAATTCTTAGTATTCTGCCCTTAAACTGCAGCTCCGGGTTGTCTCCCCAGCCAATATTATCACACACATAAATATCACCATCAGGCCCAAACTCAATACCCATAGGTCTCGAGCTTTCCGATTCCTCTTCCACAGGCACATCCAGCCACTTGGATATCTTCATATTTTTATCTATCTTGACCAGGCAACCCGGATAGGTACGGTCTGCAAAGTTAGGGCAAGCCAGAATAAGATCGCCTTCCTTATTAACCGCCATACCATCAGGGGTTACCACATATTCTTTTGGCAATAAAGTAAAAAGTTTTGGGGTTTGCATATAATACCTCCATAATTTTATTTAGACTTAAAATGGGATACAACAGACCGCGACTCCATTGTTAATTCGCCATTTCGTCTTTAGTCTGAATTAAACACATACCAGATTTATTTAATAGATACACATATAAATGAACAATTAAGGCTTATTAACATGATAAGCCCTGAACTTCTCAGGCTTAAACATCACCACACTATTGGCCTTGAACAATCTTCACAGATGCGCTGCATCCAACTCTGTTTGCTCCTGCATTCAGCAGAGTTTTTACCGTACCGGCATCCTTTATGCCACCGTCAATTTTAATACCAATTCCGTTGCCGATAATGGATCGGACGAATTTCACATCGTCCTGACATGCCTTTTTGCCTGTTAGCGCATTAGATATCTTGATAAAATCGACACCGCATTCTTTGGCAATCGTCAGGGACATTATCTTTTCTTCCTCCGATAAAAGGCCCTGTTCATAAATAGCTTTGACCTTTGCCCTTCCGCCGGCCACATTGATCATTTCACATAAGTCTTTTTTTACGGCGTCATGCTCGCCAGACTTAATCGCTACGATCATCATAGAAATATCAAGCTCGCTTGCGCCGTTTATAATAGCGTCTTTTATCTCGGCACACTTCGCGGCGGTCGAAGCAGCGCCATGCGGAAAGCCGACCGGGGTGCACACGCCAACACCGCTTCCACGCAATAATTCAACGGCCATACCCACGTAATATGGCGACACGCAAATATTCGCAAACCGGTATTTTTTTGCGTCCATGCAGCCCTGACGGATTATATCGGCACTTGTATCAGGATTCAGCAGTGAATGCTCAATCACGCTGCCGATATCCGCAGCAGGTACATCCAAGACTTGTTCGTTTTGCCCCGTACCCAATCGCGCGTATACGCTTTCCGTCACTTTCGCGACAATTGCATCTATATCCATTTTCATCACCTGCCTTAAATTTGCTTCTTACTGCCTTTGACGGAAAAATGATCAATTACACCGCATATTGTCCAATCCGCAATCAGATCATTATCATCAAAAAACATTTTGGTTGCACCGCCGTCTTCACACACCAATACCACATCACCCGGACCGGAATCCGCACAATCAAAAGCAATCTGGCGCGGAGACACAGCATGACCGTCCAAATCAATATACTCAATAATCATGAGCTTATGGCCGTTGAATTTCTCATCCTTTATGGTGGATACAACGTTACCGATGACCTTCGCAATCTTCATCTCAAACCTTGATTATTTTATCAAAATACCTTCTACATCTTCATGCGGCCGCGGAATCACATGTATGCCGTATAGCTCACCCACACGCTTTGCAGCTGCCGCACCGGCTTCCACCGATGCCTTCACCGCCCCGACATCCCCTCTAACCATCACGGTCACGAGCCCTGAGCCGATTTTTTCCTTGCCGATGAGCGTCACATTTGCCGCTTTTACCATCGCATCAGCTGCTTCGATTGCACCGACCAACCCCTTTGTCTCAACCATACCGAGTGCCTGTTTGTCCATTGAAGACTCCTTTCAAGATACGCTACAACGTTTTGATACTTTCATTATACGAGTCGATAAACCCTACAATAGCCGCATCCGCCGGTACCAGCCCCTTACGAAATATCAGGCTCGCTTCTTTGGATCCGATCAAATAGACGTCATCATTCTTACCCGCCTGACGGGTCGAATCGGCCGCCACGATCACCTTCGCCGGTTTGCCGTTCTCGATCACCTGTACAATAAGCAGCTTAATTCCCAGTAGATTTTCGTTTTTGACCGTAGAGACCACCGAGCCGATCACTTTGCCGGTATACATATACCTGTTACCTCATACTGGCTTTAATTATTTCTGCGGTTTCGCAGGGCTGGGTTGCTGCGGCAATATGCTTTCCACATCATCATGAGGACGCGGAATCACATGAACGCTGATCAGCTCGCCGACACGTTTAGCCGCTGCCGCGCCCGCTTCCACAGATGCTTTCACCGCGCCCACATCACCTCTCACCATCACGGTCACTAGCCCGGAGCCAATCTGTTCCTTTCCGATAAGCTTGACGTCTGCTGCTTTCACCATCGCGTCTGCCGCTTCAATTGAGCCCACGAGACCTTTGGTCTCAACCATACCAAGTGCTTCCTTAATCATTTTTCATTTCTCCTTTTGGATAATCTGGTTTATAACACTGCTTGTAAAATATCTGGATGCGGTGATGGAATCACAACCCCCTCCGCGACCATTCCTTTGGCTTCCTCAAGGCTCTGCGCGCTCTGCACGGCAAACCGCACCGCCGCCACATCACCTGTCGATATCACAAAAGACTTTCCGCCAAGCCCTCGGCTCAAACGCACTTCAATTAACTGAATATCCGCCGCTTTCACCATTGTATCTGCACAGATCACAGCCGATGCCAGTGAAAACGTCTCAACAATCCCGAGCGCACCTGAACCGTTAATATCCGTACAAACACTCAGCGCCCTGATCACCTGTTCATGGATGTTGGCAATCACAATACTGTCAACAAGCACCGTATCCGCCATTTCGGCCCCGGCCGCGACAGCTGCTTTGACTGCAGCCACACTGCCCGAAACAATGACAATGTATTTGCCCGCACAAACCGCCTGTGCTGCCACAAGGCTTACATCAGCAGCTTTGAGCATGGCGTCTCCCGCTTCAATGCCTTTGGGTATGCAATTTGTTTCGATCAGCCCTAATGCGTTCAAAACCATTTCTCCTTTTTACTGCGCTTTTATTGTGATAGCGTTGTCTGTTATCTTTTTAACCTGACCGTCGATACTGGCATGTATCTTTGCGCCCAGACCCTTAGCGGGAATATCGGCAATCAGCTGTCCTTTTTTTACTTTGTCGCCCTGCTTGACAACAGGCACCGACGGTACACCGATATGCATACGAAGCGGCACACAAACCTCACGGACACCAAGGTCATTATCAATGAATGTCGTGTCTGTATCATATTTGAGTATTCCCATACGAGCCATAAGCCGTTTTGCCGGAACCTTAATGATATCTTGGCTGGACGATACGCTTCCCCCTACACGTTTAACAGGTTTGACACCGCTGTTTACCAGCCCAGACTTCATTTGTGTCATCATCCGGCTGGGGTTTAAGCCAAAGTTGCATGCGTAGTAGCTGCAAAGTCCGCAGTCACAGCATGAAAATATGCCGTTCGTATCCCCAAGCAGGTCTGCATTGCCCGTAAAAACTGTCCGCATTATCTTGTGCGGTTCCACACGCAGGCCAAGCTTATGACGGGGACAAAGCTGTGTACACATGTTACACTGGCAGCAAACTGACTTTGCGAGCTTATATTCAAGGCTGTCATCCTTTGTCTTCTGTTTGATCAGCGGATGGTCAGACTTGAATACCAGTACGCCGCCTGTTGTTTTTTGTACAGGCTCGTTCCAATCGGTGCATATCTTCCCGGTTGCAGGCCCTCCGATTATCAGTGTATAGCCGCTCATTGTGTCCGGCCCGTCCGCTGCATTAATCAGAGCACTGACGGGCGTGCCTATCGGAACTTTGACGGTAATGGGATGCTTCACCTTGCCGCTCACTGTGACATATTTCTCTGTCAAAGGCTTGCCTTCCAGTGCATCTGCCACATTCATCAATGTGCTGACGTTGGCCACGACAGCACCCACATCAAGCGGAATACCCCCTGTGGGCACCACCTTGCCCGTCACCTCATAGACGATCTGCTGTTCATCTCCCGCCGGATAATAATTATCCATCGGGTAAACCCGCAAATTGGATAGAGTACCAATTGCTCTTTCCAACGCTTCAATCGCTTTACTGTTCTTTTTTTTCACGCAAATCACACCGCATGAGGCCCCGACTGATTCCATAACCGCATTTACGCCTAAGATAATGCGCTCAGGATATTGTTCCATTATATGTCGGTCGGTTCGCAGCAGCGGTTCACATTCAGCGCCGTTAGCCAACACGATATCCGCATTGCCGCTTACCTTGACATGTGTCGGAAAACCCGCACCCCCTGCGCCGACAACGCCAGCTTCGCGGATTTGATCTGCAATCCCCATTTAAGCTCCTCCGCTTATACGATCCTGAAGTTTCCGTAAAGCACACAGCGACGCGACCGCGTAAACGTCCGGGCGCTTGTCAATCCTTCGCCTGTCGGCGTGGCGATCGTCAGAGTGGTAAATCCTTCTCCGTCAAACCCAAGGCCTGCGTACGAAGGCGCGTTCTTTACAAATATCGTGGTATTGACGGCTTTGGCCGCCATCGATAAGTGGCTCACGTTCTGTGAATGCATCATGGCCGTATGCCTGCAGCCATTTTCGGCTTTAATCGCTTTTTTTATGGCTGTCTGTATATCGTCTCTGATGCGGACAATACCCAGCACCGGCATCAGCATCTCAACCGTGACAAACGGGTGGTTTTCATCGACTTCAGCAATGACAAGCCGCGGATCACCCGAGAAGGCCACACCGCTGTCTCTCAATATCACCGCGGCATCTCTGCCTACATAATTTCTATTTATCACATAGCCATTGTCTTTTTTTATCAGTACGGTTTTAACAATTTTGTCGATGTCAGTCCCCATCAATCTATAGGCGCCATGCTTCTGCATGTCTCTCATCAGCCCATCAGCCACTGACTGGAACACAAACACTTCTTTCTCCGCAATACATAAAACATTGTTGTCAAAGCTTGCGCCATCCACGATATCTTTGGCCGCCTGTGGAATGATCGCCGTATCATCGACAATAACCGGCGGATTACCAGGCCCTGCCGCGATTACTTTTTTACCTGTCTTCATGGCCACTTTGACAACAGCCTCACCGCCCGTAATAGACAAAAGCGGTATGTCAGGATGCTCCATGATCACCTTTCCGCTTTCAATTGTGGGCTCTTTAACCGTGCAAATCAGGTTTGCGGGGCCGCCTGCGCTAATAATCGCTTCATTTAATATCCGCATCGTTTCAGTGGAGACTTTCTTTGCTGCGGGATGCGGATTAAACACAACGGCATTTCCTGCCGCGATCATGCTGATGGCATTATTAATCACGCTGGAAGACGGATTCGTCGAAGGCGTAATGGAGCCGATGACCCCAAAAGGCGCGCGTTCGACCAAGGTCAGTCCGTAATCACCAGACATTGCATCCGACGTCAAATCTTCTATGCCGGGTGTCTTTTCAATTGCGAGCTTGTTTTTGAGAATTTTATGAGCCACTCTGCCGTATCCCGTCTCTTTATTGGCAAGCTCAGAGAGATATTGCACGTTCGCCATGGCATGTTCGCGCATCGCTTGAATAAGCTTACCCCTCTGCTCCAGAGACAGCTTCATCAGCTGCTCTTGCGCCTCTTTGGCAGCCTGAACCGCATCGTTGGCATCGTCACAAAGCCAACACGTTCCCGCCGCACAGCCGGCACCCGTCTGGATTATATTTTTCTGGCCGACTTGTTTAACCGTATCTTCAATAATTCTTTGGATCTGCTCGTTTGTTAAGCTCATTTTTTACCTCTGATACACTTCGCCCACGCACACAATATGATTTCACATGCGATTTTACAGGCTGATATTTTAACAGTCTTCTCTGGCTTTCAGGTGTTTTCTGTCTTGTTGAACTTACGGAAAACGATTTTTCCGCGCAGCTCAACCGAATCAATGATGGCAATAATCGCAAGATCGGATGGTTTGCCGTCTGTGATTTCAGTCTGTCTCGAAGAGCTTCCTCCGACACACATCACCACTTCGTCTTCACCCGCGCCAACCGTATCAATGGCGACAAGCGGCTGACCCTTATCTTTAAACGACTCGATATCAATAGGAATCACGATCAGCAGCTTTAGTCCTTGCAGCTTTTCCGCTTTGTTTGTGCTGACCACATTGCCCACCACTCGCGCTAAAATCATGTTTCTTAAACTCCTTGTTCTTTCACGATCGATATGTTCAGCTCTTTGGCCCTATCCTTCGCAAGCGGTGTCACAATGGCACCGGACAGCATCCGAATGGACGTGCCTCCGTTTTTATGTGTGTCCAGAACCTCAGTTTCTGTCACCAGTGCCAGCGCATCCGTTTCCTTATGTGTATCTGGCGCAACGGATACGACTTTAACACCCATCTCTTTTAATGCGTCCAATGTGTCGCAGATCACCTCAAATATTGTGTTGCGTTTGAACCTTGGCATCATATAGTCGAGTACACACGATACTTTTTTCTCCCATAGAATCGCCCGCATCACCAGCTGTTCAATAAAACCCGAATCGTCAGCCGAAGCGATTTTCTTCAGCAGCCCTATCGGCGGCGTGGCAAGAACGATTTCACTGTACTTGCTGAGCGATGCCATAAGCTTTATTTCGTCCGCATCGCTTTGAACCTTTATCTGCGTGAAGTCAGTATCATTCAACACCGCATTTCCCCACAGCGCACATGTCACCGGTTCCTGACAGGTGCTCTTTAAATAGGATTTAAGAGCTGTCTCATCAGCCACATATGAAGGTATAAGTACCAAAGTTCCCGCCGTCACTTGGGAGCTTTTTATTTTCGATAAACCGTCCATTTTCGCAAGCCGCTTTATGACTTCCTGCGTGATAAGGCGAACTAAATCTTGATCTGTCATCTTAACTCCCAGCTATTTGATCAATTCCAGAAGATCACCATTTTTTATGACGGCGGCATTGGCTTCATCGGTGTCAATATGCAGTTCAAGGTCATGGCTGCCGCCGGCACGAATAACAACATCCTCAAGCACAACTGGCCGCACCCCGGCTTTTCTGACGCTGATGACATCGCCGTTTTTAAGCCCGAACCATGCAGCCTGCTCCGACGACGCATGCAGATGCCGTCTGGACACAATCACGCCGTAAGACAAGTCATATTCTCCTTTTGGTCCCGCAAGCCTGCAGCCGGGCGTCCCCTTAACATCTCCCGACATTCTGACAACAGGCGGAATGCCAAGAACGAACGAATCCGTCACAGTGATCTCCACCTGAGTTTCCGGCCTCACAGGCCCCAGAACCCGAATGCCCTTAATAGACCCCTTTGTACCAACAAGCGTGACTTTTTCCTCACACGCATATTGATCCGGCTGGGACAGCAGTTTCAGCTTTCTGAGTACATATCCTCTGCCAAACAATATTTCCATGACGTCCTGAGACAGATGGATATGACGGTTTGACACCGCTGTAGGTATATAGTATTGGTGCTTTGCAGCCAGAGCTTGAATCACCGACTTTTTTATCGCTCGATCAATATCTGCTTTTTCCATTTCAATCCTTGTACAATGCTTTTTATGTTCTTGTGACCCTGTCACATAAGTCTTATCAGTCTCTGTTGACCCAGAAAAGCAACGTCTCCGATTTTCCGGGATTGCTGGACCAATGCCATTCTCCCTTAGGCAGATGCACAATCTGCCCCTGGCTGGCTGTGATGTCTTCGCCTTGCTTTCTGGCTACTTCAGCTCACCCACGGCTATAAAAAATATCTCGTCTGATCCATGGCTTTCAAAGTCCTTCATCACTTCACCGGGCTTTAACACCAGCGTACCGCAGCTCATCTCAGCGCCTTCGCCTGCCTTGAGCACCTGCCGGACAACGCCGCCATATTCCAAGGTTTCCTCGACTTCACTTAAATTAAATACTTTCATAACCGCTTCCTTTCAAACACAATTGCTTTAGGCCTTGGGAAGTATCCCTTCCACATCACCATGAGGCCTCGGAATCACGTGCACCGAATTGAGTTCACCGACACGCTTTGCTGCCGCCGCGCCTGCATCCACTGCCGCCTTCACAGCACCGACATCGCCGCGAACCATCACTGTCACCAATCCGCTGCCGATTTTCTCTTTACCGCAAAGCTTCACGTTTGCCGCTTTCACCATTGCGTCGGCTGCTTCAATCGCGCCAACCAATCCCTTTGTTTCCACCATTCCTAATGCCTGCTTTTCCATAATCAATATCTCCTTTTAAAATCAAAATGTTCTTTCTATCGATTTAATATTTCGCTCTTTTACGGTATAACGACTGCCTTTTCCGCTTCCTCATTGATTAAGCTATTAAACGCCTTTTCAATATCTGAAAAAGCAAATTCGGTTATATACTTCTCCACATTCAACTGGCCGCTGGCTATCGATTCGAGTGCCTGCATGTTCTGTTTGACGGTTGATGCGTGAGCGCCAAAAACACCAAGCTCTTTATAGTGAATCAAGTTACTGTCAAGATGATAATTGTTTTCACCGGGAAGTCCGCCAAACAGGCTCATTCTTCCGTTCTGGGTCAGCAGTTCAAGCCCTTGTTTATGCGTGATGCCCGCGGGGCAAGCGGTAATGACCACATCAACACCTTCCTGTCCAACGATATTACCGATCAGCGTCCTGTATTCGGCATCACTTGAGTCAATAACAAATGCTTTTGGCACCAATGTTCTGGCCTTATTGCGTCTCTTTTCTGACACCTCCGCAATAAAAACGTTGTTTGCGCCCTGCATAAACGCTAGCTCTGCATGAATACACCCCAGATAACCCGCGCCGTATATCACCACATTATCGCCCTGCTCAATCTTTAGATAGCTCTGAGCGTTAATGGCACAGGCCACAGGCTCAGCCACACTTGCGGCCTTGGACGACACATGGTCCGGCACCTTAATCAAATGTCCCCTCTCGATAGCTTCCTTAGGAAGTGTGATATACTCAGCAAAAGTTCCCGGAAATTCAAACCCCACCGTTGCTAATGAACTGCACATGTTTGTGCGGCCTTTTTTGCAGCTCTTACACTGACCGCAGCCAATAGCCGGAGCCATCACATAACGCTCACCAATCTTTAAGTCAACGCCTTCTCCCACTTCCGTAATTTCGTAGCATCCTTCATGTCCGATGGTGATAGGTGTTTTTAATTTCGCACTTCCAAAGCGGTATGTACGCAGATCGGTGCCGCATATTGAGGCACAAAGCACCTTGGCAACAGCTTGCCCTGCCTGTGCTTTGGGCATAGGCACCTCGTCAATTGAAAATTTCTTTTCTCCGTGATAAACGTATGCTTTCATCAAAGTCTCCTTTTCCAAGCAGCCAATATCCAGTCTCCCGTGGCAAGAACCTAGTCCATCCAAGGCAGGAACAGTATCTTGTTAAAGAACAATTCCTTGTTATAGATCTTTTCGAATATCGCAGGCGCCTCGTCCAGCGTCAGCTTATGAGTGATCACTTTTTCGGCATCAATCGTACCGTCAGCCAGACATTCTACGCCATGCGTCCATTCCCAGCCCGGAAACGGCTTCGAGAACGAATTCCATGAGCCCACCATTGTTTTTTCGTGTCTCATGAACAGGTCAACACACTTTTCTGTGAGTTCAAGCGGCTTGTGCGATATGCCAAGCAACACCATTTTGCCGTGCTTTGCCGTCGCCATCAGACCATTGTGCTGTGCAGCAGGGAAGCCAGAAGCGTCTATACACACATCAGCGCCGCCATCTGTGGCTTTGACTATCTGATCCACCACATCCGCTGCTAAACCGTTGACAGTCACGTCGGCACCGCAGTTTTTAGCGACAGCCAGTTTTTCATCGGTAACATCAACAGCCACCACCACAGCTGCGCCTTTGGCTTTCATGTACTGTATGGCGTATAAGCCGATAGCGCCTACGCCCAGCACACAAATCTTATCTCCGGATTTGAAACCGCTTCGTTTTATAGCGTGAAGTGCATTGGCGAGCGGGTCTGTCGTTGCCGCAGCCTCGTAAGTCACGTTATCTGCTATTTTTAAAAGATTTCCTTCGGGAACAGCCACATATTGAGCAAATGCGCCGTCACAGCGCGAACCAAAGTAGTTATAGTCCTTGCAAAGCGAGAAATGCCCCTGCTGGCAATATTCACACTTGAAGCAGGGCATCAAAGGCGGAACCGTAATGCGGTCTCCGGAGGCAAATTCTTTCACATCCTTGCCCACCTCAACAACCTGACCTGCAAATTCATGTCCGGGTGTAATCGGCGAAATGTATGCGCCGTATTGAAGAATTCGCGGTATGTCGGAGCCGCAGATGCCCACTGCCATCACCTTTACAAGCACTTCGTGATTCTTTATTTTTGGAACAGGAACCTGCTCAACTTTTAAATCTCTGGGTGCATACATTCTGACTGCTTTCATCATTTTGCTCATATTAACTCCTTTAATAAATGAATGCCTCATGTTTTTATGCCTATGAATGTGCGCTTAATAATAGCCTTGGATCAACCAACCCTCCAAAGTTAAGTACACCTGATAATCGTCTATATCAATACGCCGTTTTGCATATTGTGACATTGCCGGTTGGGCATGTGCCTGAGCATACGCCGCAATTGATGCAGCTGCTCTTCTGTTCTTCACCCGAAACGATTTTTGCTCCGGAACTTGTACCCAGTCTTGTCGCGCCTGCTTCTATCATCGCAACGGCACCATTATAGTCACGCACGCCGCCTGATGCTTTAACACCCATTAAAGGCCCGACTGTTTGGCGCATAAGACTCACGTCTTCAACCGTCGCACCTCCCGTTGAAAAGCCGGTTGATGTTTTGACAAAATCTGCTCCCGCCAGCTTTGCAATCGTACAGACCTTTATCTTTTCTTCATCTGTGAGAAGACATGTTTCAATAATGACTTTTACCAGCGCACGGCCTTTTGCCGCATTCACAACAGCCTCAATGTCCCTCTTAACCAGTGCCCAGTTACTTGATTTGATAGCTCCGATATTGATAACCATATCCACTTCTTTTGCGCCAAGAGAAATCACAGCGGTGGTTTCTTCGGCTTTTACCTCCGGTGTCGTGGCGCCAAGCGGAAAACCAACCACGACGCAGGGCGCAACGCCGCTGCCGCTCAGCTGTTCTGCAACAAACTGAATATGATTTGGATTGACACAGACACTGGCAAAGTGATACCGCTTTGCTTCATCGCAAACTTTTCGTACATCTTCAACGCTGGCTTCAGGTTTTAATATTGTATGGTCAATGTATTTAGCCAGTGAGGCGGGCGAATAATCGTTTGAAGTCGTCTGTTGGCCGGTATATTTGGCACAAACCTCTTCTGTGACTTGTCTGATGAGTTCATTTAGATCCATGAGATCGCTTCCTCCATAAACTATTTTTAAAACACTTATCTATGTGCCCTGTGATTAATCCAGAGGCAATGATTTATTCCTGCGCCCATTTTAATGACCGCTCTACCGCACGCTTCCAGCCTTCATACAGCGTTTCCCTTTGGTCAACACTCATCTGGGGTTCAAACACCTTCGCGACTTTCCATTGCTTTTCAATTTCTTCTTTGCTCTTCCAGAACCCCACGCCCAGCCCTGCAAGATAGGCTGCACCCAGCCCCGCCATTTCGGTAATAACCGGCTTTTGAATCGGAATTCCAAGGATATCCGATTGAAATTGCATAAGAAAATCACTGACAGTGGCGCCTCCATCCACACGGAGAGATTCCGCTTTTTGTGCCGAATCCGTCTGCATACATTCCAGAACATCCCGTGTCTGGTAGGCGATCGCTTCCAGAGTGCTTCTTGCAATATGCTCATTTGTCGTGCCCCGTGTAATACCCACAATCGTTCCTCTGGCATACATATCCCAATATGGCGCACATAACCCAGTGAATGCCGGCACCAAATAAACACCGCCTGTATCCTGCACTCTTGCCGCAAGCTCATCCACTTCGGGCGAAGACTTGATAATCTTAAGACCGTCTCTGAGCCACTGTATGGTGGCACCGCCCATAAAAATGACACCTTCCAGCGCATATTCAACTTTTTCTCCGACTACCCATCCGAGATTCGTCGTCAAGCCTGTTTTGCTGAGCTTTAATTCTTCACCGATATTCATCATGAGTGCCAACGCTGTTCCATAAGTATTCTTGGCCATTCCGGGCTTAAAACAGGTTTGCCCGAATGTGGCTGCATGCTGATCGCCTGCGTCACCCGCCACCGGCACCTCTTCACCAAAGAATACATCCTTGCTTGTCATCGTCAATAAGCCGCTGGATGGCTTTAATTCGGGCAGAATATGAGCCGGTATATTTAAGGCTTCCATAATCTTTTGATCCCATTGAAGCGTATGAATATCTAAGAACAGTGTTCTTGAAGCATTTGAATAATCTTCGACGTGAGATGCGCCGCCGGACAGCTTATACATGATCCATGAATCGATATTACCAAAACAAACTTTCTTCTGCGCGACCTTTTCCTTAACACCGGGTACATTATCAATGATCCATTTGATTTTTGTACCCGAAAAATAGGCGTCAATCAAAAGGCCTGTTTTTTCACGTACATAGCTATCATATCCTTGCGCTTTGAGATCTTCGCAAATACTTGCTGTCTGCCGTGATTGCCAGACAATTGCGTTATACAACGGCTCACCTGTATCGCGATCCCATAGAATCGTTGTTTCACGCTGACAAGTGATACCAATAGCAGCAACTTGGGATGCATGAGCGTTTCCCTTTTCAAACACCTCTGCCATCCCTTCCACCACAGTGCTCCAGTATTCGTTTGGGTCATGTTCAACCCAACCGGGCTTCGGATAAATTTGCTTGATATCCCTGTATGCGTAAGAATGAATCTGTCCTTCTCTGTTGAAGAGTATCACCCTTGTGCCTGTTGTTCCCTGGTCGATTGCCATGATATAAAGCTTTTCCATAGTATCCTCCGCTTTTTTTAATAGCCTCGGAAAATTATAGTCCGAGTTCTTCACACCGTTTCAGTACATTCGCAGCTGTTTTTTCATCGGTGTACAAGGATGTCATATATCCGCCTCTTAAAGCGCCGATAATCGCGTCTGCTTTCTCGCTGCCCACAGCTATACCGATCCTTAGCTTCTTTTCTTTAAGGTCAGTCAGCTCAATGCCAATCGTTCGTGCATTGTACTCGTTGTTTACAAGATTGCCTTCAATATCAAAATACCGGGTGCATATATCTCCCACAGCGCCGACTTTTTTCAGCATTTCCACATCCTCCAACGTGATAGAACCTCGCTCAATAAGTACAGAATTCTCTGATATCTGTCCGATGCTGAAAACAGCAATGTTGGCCTTTTTGGCCAACTCCAGCACTGTTTTTATGCGCGAGTCACTCATAATGGCCTTTGCGATATTTTTGTTGTCTACAAGAGCCGGAGCCGCGATCATATAACCAATGCCAGAGTAAGCTTGTGTAAACTTCTGCAGTATACTGGCTGTCTTTGTTGAGAGTACACTTGTGGCAATAGATCCGTTGAGCTGGACGACCTTGACCCCCTTTTTATGGGGAACAGGCTGAACCAGAAGCTTTGCAAGCTGCTCCATTGTTCGGCCCCATGAAACGCTGATGATATCGTTGTCTGACACAATCTTATTTAGATCTTCAACAACCATTTTGCATGTATCCATCAGGCAAATTGCCTTGTTATCTACCACTAGCGGAGACACGAAAATATGTTCAATGTCGAAATATTTCTTTAGCAGTTCTTCTTGTAAAGCCACTGATTTAACCGGATAAATCAACTCATGCTTGATATAACCAAGCTTCTCAGCCTTATCCAAAATGCGTGATACTGTTGACTTTGATATATCTTCTTCAATAGATATTTGTTCCTGAGACAAACCAACATTGTAATATTTCTTTGCAATTCGGATCATTGTGTTAATATCATTGATTGTTACGTTTTCCACTACTCGTATACTCCCACACCTTATTTACTAAAAGTAAATATGACACTTATGATCCAATTAATTGTTTCATTTGATAAATTTTATCCAGACTCAACTACAGTTTTTATTGTAGAGTTTTATTACAAAGTCGTCTTTACGATTAGTTGTCTTGTTTAAGATTTCTTGAAATAAATATTATACATTGAAATAAATTGACCAAAGAAACATCAAAGAATATCTGTATATGAAAAACTCTTAGAAAATGGACAAGATAAATTGAGAAACGTAATGACAGCTTTAGTGCTGGTGATTACCACCGCAAAAGAAATGGTTATTAGGCAACTAATTAGTCAAAAGAAATAGCCCCCCAATTCGGGAGGCATGAACTATAACTTTTCCTTTTTTAAATAGAAGCATAAGCTTTCCAAAAGAAAGTTTATACTTTTGCCACAAAAATTCAAGGGTTTTATCATCTTGGTGGAGGCGAGGGGAGTCGAACCCCTGTCCGAAAGTTCCAAAATCAGACTTTCTCCGGGTGCAGCACAGGGTATAAGTTTTCCCGCAGCACAAGCCCCCCTGCGCAGGGCAAGCGTGCGGTAGCTTCATGATCCCTTCCCTCGCTCAAAGCTTTGCAAGGGCGGTTCCCCTAATTAATGGTGCCTTGACCCGGTGCTTAGGGAGACACCGGCAAGACATACACTGCCTTAGGCAGCGTAAGCTAGTTCAGTTTTATCTGCAACTAAAATTTAGGTCCGGCTTTTTAACGCAGCACTCCGGAACTGCGACCCGCTTATCCGATTCCGACAAACCCCCGTCGAAAGCCATATACGCCCCCGCGGTGAAGTCCCATATCAGGACTTTATAATTGCCGATTTGTTATCTGGCCAGCTTAGCGGCCATCTCCTTTTTCCTTTGAGCATCACGTTCAGCGATACTTTGGCGCTTGTCATACAGCTTTTTGCCGCGCGCCACACCAATCTCCAGCTTCACAAGGCCGTTTTTCAGATATACAGCCAGCGGCACGAGCGTCAACCCCTTCTGCATCACAATGCTATGGAGTTTGACAATCTCCCGCTTATGCAGCAGCAGCTTGCGAATCCGCATCGGATCCTCGTTGTATACGCTGCCTTTCTCATACGGACTGATGTGCATGCCGTGAATGGATGCCTGCCCGTCCTGTATTCGTACAAACGCTTCTCTAATGTTGGCCTTGCCGGCGCGAATAGATTTAACTTCGCTGCCGACCAACGCAATCCCTGCTTCATAGGTCTCTTCTATAAAATATTCATGATATGCTTTTTTATTCTTTATAAGAATCTTGACCCCGTCGCTCACAAAATAACCTCTCTCACAACTTTTAAGGCACCGGTGTAAACTCGATGCGCGGCGGATATACGCTCACGCTCTCCACGCGAACGCGCATTTCATCGCCCATACTCAGCCTTCGCCTTGTTCTTTCGCCGATCACACAATACAGTTTTTCGTTGTAAACATAGTAATCATCTTGCAGGGATGATAATGGTATCACACCCTCCACCGTATTGTCAAGCTGCACGAAAATCACGTTTCTTGACACACCGCTGATGATTCCCTCGAACTCCTGACCTTCTTTGCCATACATATATTCGGCCTTTTTCATATCGTCGACCGCGCGCTCAGCTTCCATCGCCGCGCGTTCACGCAGGCTGGACTGCTTCGACGCTTCCTCCACCCAGACGGCAAGCGCGTCCATTGCTTTTATCGTGAGGCGGCCGTTCAAATCGCGCTTGATGATGCGATGTACCGCTAGATCGGGATACCGCCGTATCGGTGACGTGAAGTGGCAGTAGTACTGAAAGCTGAGCCCGAAATGGCCCTTGCATTCAGGGCTGTATTCCGCCTTCCTCAGTGATCGCAGCATGATCTGGTTGATGATGTTTTCATGCGGCTCTCCCTTCACATCCTCAAGAATACCCTGCAACGTTTTGGGACGGATGTTTTCAATCTTACCCTTAATCTTGCCGAAGTTCTCGTAAAACGCGGCAAACGTGCGCATCTTCTCCTCATCGGGTTGCTCGTGAACACGATACACAAACGGAATCTCGCGCCAGAAATACATTTCGGCTACCGATTTATTAGCCGCAAGCATGAACTCCTCAATGAGCTTTTCGGCGTCCCCGCGAATACGAGGCCCCACACCGATCACACGCCCTTCTTTATCATACTTAAACCCCGTTTCATCGAGATCAAAGTCAATGCTGCCTTTCTCTTCACGCCTCGCCCGCAGCTTTGCCGCAAGCTCTTTCATTTCCAGCAGTTCTGAGAGAATATCCTCGTATTCATGCTTCAGCTCATCATGATCGCCGTCAAAGATCTTATTAACATCGCTGTAGGTAAGCCTGTGTTTAGAGCGGATCACCGTCTGAGCCACGCGCGCTTCATGGATGTTACCATTAGCATCGATCTTCATAAAACACGATAGTGTCAGCTTGTCGGTGCCCTCAGACAACGAACAGGCACCGTTAGACAGCGCTTTGGGCAGCATGGGGATCACGGTATCCGCCAGATACGTGCTCGTACCGCGCTTGAACGCTTCCTTGTCAAGCACAGAACCTTCCTTGACATATTGCGCCACATCAGCAATGTGCACACCCAACACATAGCCGTCATCCAACTTTTTGATGGACACAGCATCGTCCAAGTCTTTGGCGTCTGCACCGTCTATGGTGAACACAACGCTGTCGCGCAGGTCCTCGCGGCCATTCGTATCGATAATTAACCCGGCCAATCGGGCCGCCTCTGCCTCCACATCTGCCGGAAAATCCTCAGGCAGATTATACTGGCGGATCAGGCTTTTTAATTCCACGCTTGCCACGCCGGCCGTTCCAAGCACCTCAACCACCCGGCCTTCGGGGTTTTTCCCGTCTTTGCCGCGTTTAATAATCTCCGCGACCACCTTTTGGTTGCTATGTGAACCATTAAGCTCCTTGCGCGATATAAACACCTCTTCGATACGCTCATCATCGGGTGCCAAATAACGTCCCGCCAGCGTACCGACAACTAGCTTTATCTTTTCCTCGATGATCTCCTTAACTTCGCCTTCACGGTTTCTGTCCGTTTCGGCTGCGGAAAGCAGACGCACCAATACGAGATCTCCGTTAAGTGCTCCGCCCTTCTTATCCGCCGGAATGAATATGTCACCCTGCTCATTGAGCAGAAAACCAAACCCAGAACGTTTGACATCAATGCGGCCCGTAAAAAAGCCGAACTGTCCCGGCAGGAAAAGCTTTCCCTTGGGTGAACGGATGACCTTACCTTCAGATATGAGCTCACCTACCGCCTGTCTGCATTCCGCAGGATCGGCGGACAGGCTTTTGATCAGATCATCAAAGTCCACCTTTTTTCCGGCCGTATTCAATTCACTGATGATTAATTCCTTTAATTCCAAATCAATCTCCTTAATTCTATACCTCGTTTTCTTTATTATCATACCCAAAAACGCCGCATTTTTCGTGTCTTACAACTAAAAAACGCCTTTCCGTAAATTCGGATAGGCGTTGTAAGAGCTAATCTGCCAAATACTACTCCGCAGGGGATACCGTCGGCGCTGATTGCGCATCTCCGGCTTGATCCGTCGTTTCGACTTGAGCCGTCGGCGTTGCCGCGGGTATCGCATCGGTGCCGGTTTCATTCGGCATCACATATACCTGAATCAGCACGAGCGCAACAGCCAGCACCATAATGCCGACAGCGGCCACCTTCGTCAGTTTCTTCAGCTTCCCTTCATAGCTCTTCGCCTTGCTCTTTCCGAGGAATGTCTCGGCGCCGCCTGCGATGTCACCCGACAACCCGGCACTCTTGCCGGACTGCAGCAGCACCACAGCGATCATGAACAAAGAGAACAAACAAAGGACTATCTCGATGACAAGCACTAAAATGGCCATTGCTACCTCCTAAAAATCTACAGCACGAGTATTCTAACATGCGCACATACAAAAAGCAAGCATAAAATACGCATATATCGGCCATTTTTGGGCACGTTTATACTTACCTTTTTGCGGCATTTATTACGATTTAGACAGCTGCACAAGGTCTACTTTTTCCAATATATATTTGCCGCCTAAGGCTGCCAAACCGCATGCATGCGCATTTAAACATAATCTTTTATCAGCCTCAAATGGTTCTTAACACAATCGTACCATTGTTTGGTTCTTTTTGGATTGTATGTTTTGCATCAATACAGTATAATTTTTTAAGAATAAGAGAGTCAGGACAAATAGTTTATTATTTGTGTTCCTTAATATGATGAGATTGTCTTAGGAGGTATCTTGTTGAACGACAGCAGCCCGATATTAGGGCAGATTCTATTGCAGGTTACGTTGATTTTTATCAACGCACTTTTCGCTTGTGCGGAAATCGCGATCATATCCATGAACGACAACAGAATTGCCAAGATGGCCGCGGCGGGAGACAAACGCGCGGTTCGTCTGTCCAAGCTTACCGCGCAGCCTGCGCATTTTCTTGCGACCATACAGATCGGTATCACGCTTGTGAACCTGCTGGGCAGCGCTTTTGCCGCTCAGAACTTTTCTGACAGGCTGGCAAGCGGGTTAGAAAGCATCGGCCTGACCATTCCCGTTCCAGTGCTGAGCACGATATCCGTCATCATCATTACGTTGCTATTGACATATTTTACCGTCACACTCGGCGAGCTGGTACCCAAACGCATCGGCATGAAGAAAGCGGAGAAGCTTGCCCTCTCTCTGTCGCTTCTTGTTTATGTGATCTCCAAGATATTTGCGCCCATCGTATGGCTGCTGACGGTGTCGGCCAACGGCATTCTGCGTCTTTTCCGTATGAACCCACATGGTGAAGATGAGCAGATTACCGAGGAAGAGATACGCATGCTGGTGGATGCAGGCAGCGAGAAAGGCGCGATACAGCCCGACGAAAAGGACATGATACAAAACGTGTTCGAATTCAACGATATTTCTGCGGACGAAATCATGACGCACCGAACCGAGGTTTCATTGCTGTGGCTTGATGAATCGGATGAGCAATGGGCACAGACGATCAACCAAAGCCGTCATTCCATATACCCCATCTGCTCAGACAGCCCCGACAATATCGTGGGTGTTCTCTACGCCAAAGACTACTTTCGCCTTAATGACAAAAGTCACAAAGCCGTGATGGAAAGCGCCGTCAAGCCAGCGTATTTTATTCCGGAGACGGTGCGCGCGGATGTCCTGTTCCGCAACATGAAAAAGAGCCGCAACCACTTTGCCGTGGTGCTCGACGAACACGGCGGCATGAGCGGCATTATCACGATGTATGATCTGCTTGAGCAGCTCGTCGGAGACCTCGAGGACGATATGACAATGCCTGCCGAATCGCCGCTGATCGAACGAATCGATTCAAAAACCTGGCGCATACATGGAGCGGCACCGCTTGATAAAGTGTCTAAACAGCTCGGTGTCATCCTTCCCGATATCGAATATGATACTTTTGGCGGCTTGGTGTTCGGCATACTCGGCACCGTGCCGGACGACGGCAGCACGCCGGAGCTTGAAGAATTCGGCCTCAGTATTAAAGTCAAAACGATCAAGGAACACCGACTGGAAAGCGCCATCGTGTATATAAACGGCGATCCAGTACCTGAAGACGGCAATACATGAGTTTTATAAAAAAAGTGCTTGACTTGAAAAGTTAGCCGTGTTAAACTTCCAGTGAAAACAGAGGCAGCGTATAATTTGGATACAATTTGTATCCAAAAAATTATAACACATAGTTAGCCGTATCTAATTCGTGTGTTGACAGCCCACATTTTCACCTCCGCATTTAAGTCGTTTGTATACATCCAATCCACTTGTTAAACGTGGAACACCGCCCCACCGACACATACGTCGGCGGGGAACCCGAAATCAATAAAAGCCCCGCCTGGGGTTTTTATTTTTGGTTAAAGAGAGCGATTATATAGGGGACAAAAACAATAAGACCAACAGCAGCAGAGAATACGCAGACCACAAGCGAAGCTCCCGCCGCCGCATCCTTGGCTTTTTTGGCAAGCGGATCGCGGCTTTTTGCGGCAATATCTACCGCAGCCTCTACCGCCATATTGATGACCTCCATGCCAAGAACCAAGCCGCAGCAAATCAGCACAGCCAGCCATTCATAGTGTGATATGCCAAAAACCACGCCTGCCGCCACCACAAACATGAAGAAGGCCAGCATAAAACGAAAATTATGCTCGGTTCGGATGGCCTCAACGATGCCCTGAAAAGCAAACTTAAAACTTCGCAGAAGTGTGCACGCTCCTCTTTTTAACGGTAAGGAAACACAGATTAAATGAGTATGCTGATTAGTCGAGATAATTTTGTAGCCTGCTAGGAAAAAAATCGAGGAGATAGCAGCGCTATTTCGAGATTTTAGTGACACAGCAGGATGCAAAATTAGCCGATCAAGGCGGTATACCGAATTAATCGGTGCTTCACTCTATTAGTATATGAAGAAAATGCAATCATATCGCTCCGACGATTAAAGATAATAAAGCTTAAGCAATGTACCGACTTACAAACTTTTCTCATTCCGTTTAGTGTTTGTCCAATCACCGTCTTATATGATAAATGATATTCTACAACAGTATGAGTTTTAGAATGAAAAGAAGAATGATGCCCGGCAGCCCAAAATAGCCTGCAATCAGCGCGCTTAACGGATTGATCGCAATGGTCACATTAAAAATGCCGCCGATAAGATTGATGATGACGAGAAGAAGCGCACCAAGCAGGCCGCTCACAATGAGCTTCATAATAAATTTCAAGGGGGCAAGCAGCAGCCATCCCGTAAAATAGAGCAGCACGAGGCCGAGCCCAAAGTAAAGCACCACTGAAAAGTCTATGCCCAGCGCCATTGTCTTGCCCCCCAAAAAGCACAGTATCAATTCATACTATGCTGCGGGAGTCTGTGCTATTCCGCGGCGCTGCCGAACTCCTCTTGCCTAAGTATCACCGCGCCGCCGTCAAACATGCACACCATGTGCCGTTTGCTCTCTCCGTTTTCGGCAATTACCTGCTCGTTTCCACCGTTGGTATCGGTGTTGCAGCACACCCATTTGCCGTCTATCTCACGCGTATAGAACATACCGTAAAGGTTGATATTAAATCCGCTGACCGCATAAGGCACCATCGTTTCCGGATCTCTGTATTCGTCAGATACCCGCTTTATGTTGTCGTCTGCGCTGTCGATATAATAGAAGACGTCTTCCAGTATTGAGAACTGCTTGGCATTGAGATCAAAAAGCATCTCCGCGTTCAAGCCGTCGGTGTCCGCCTGCCAGATCTGTCCCGATGCGCTGTCGATGTAAAAAAGCTTATTTTCGTATACGTTCAGGCACGCCGCTCCTTCGATGGGCGTAAAATCCATCGCGCTGCCGTCCGAGGATGCGCTTTTGATCACACCGTCTTCCATGTAAATCATGCGCCCTTCTGATATCTGAAGCTGAGAGGCATGGGCCTCCATCAGAAGCTCCGGCTTGAACGTGTCCATCGGCGCGCGATAGATGCCGTCCTCCTTGCAGTAATACAGGTTCCCGTCATAGATACTCATATAAAGACCGCCGTCGCGCATGGCAAGGCTGTTATCCCCCGTTTCCGGGTTGGACTTCACGATATCTCCCACCTCATAGGGATCTGCGCTCGTTACATACAAATACAGATCGTCGTCCTGTTTAACAGCAAATCCGAGATTTTGTATGTTGCCCGCCGTCGTGCCGTTAATCAGCGTGGGCTTTAATGACTCCACAGAACCAAACATGGAGCATCCGCCAAGCGCCGCCGCCGTCAGCGCCAATACCGCTGTGACAAGCACCTTTTTTATTCTTCGCATTCTATCCTCCTGCGTACTCAATCACATCCCCAAAAGCTTTTATATTTTGGGGACTTCGTAAAAAAATCCGGCATTCGCATCAGCAAACGCCGGACTTTAAATGATTCGTTCACGCTTTGCCAGCGCAGCCAAGCACAACGTCGATCTTGTGCTTCACCATGTCTTTGATCGCGCTGCGCGCCGGTTTGAGATACTGTCTCGGGTCGAAGTGAGACGGGTTCTCCGCAAAATACTTTCTGACCGTGCCAGTCATCGCAAGACGCAGGTCGGAGTCGATGTTGATCTTGCAGACCGCGCTTCTTGCCGCCTGACGCAGCATTTCTTCGGGAACGCCCTGTGCGCCCGGCATGTCGCCGCCGTATTTGTTGATCATTTCGACGAACTCGGGAATAACCGACGATGCGCCGTGCAGCACAATCGGGAATCCGGGCAGCTTTTTGGTAATCTCATCGAGTATGTCAAAACGCAGCTTGGGCTCACCCTTGAACTTGAACGCGCCGTGGCTTGTGCCGATAGCAATGGCGAGCGAGTCAACACCTGTCTTGCTCACGAACTCTTCCACTTCTTCAGGACGTGTGTAGGACGAATCCTCCGCCGATACCTTGATATCGTCTTCTACGCCCGCGAGACGGCCAAGCTCAGCTTCCACAACCACGCCGTGATCGTGCGCGTATTCCACAACCTTCTTTGTAACCGCAATGTTTTCCTCAAAAGAATGGTGTGAACCGTCGATCATGACCGATGTGAAACCGCTGTCGATGCAGTCTTTGCATGTCTCAAACGTATCGCCGTGGTCAAGGTGCAGGCAGATCGGAAGCCCTGTATCTTCAAGCGCCGCTTCGACGAGCTTTCTCAAATAAATCGGGTTGGCGTAGGCTCTGGCGCCTTTTGAGACCTGAAGAATCAACGGGGCGTTTAATTCCTTTGCCGCTTCCGTGATACCCTGAACGATCTCCATGTTGTTCACGTTGAACGCGCCGATCGCGTAGCCGCCGTCATAAGCTTTCTTGAACATCTCTGTTGTTGTTACCAATGGCATAACTTTTATCCTCCTCAAAAATAATTGTAAACCGTAAATACTCCTCTAAAAAGGTATTATATATTAAATCGTTGGTTAATAAAAGAAAAAAATACGACACCCTCACATTTTTCGTTGGCACAAAACCGCATACAAAACGCATAAACCAAGCTTACGTCTGTACATTCGAAATCATATTAATATATATATTAAGTCATATTTTTTATTTATTTCTATTTTTACATAGCACTTTTGCTCCTTTCGAACGTCTTATATGTGAATAAAGAACCAGGAGATAGAAATATGACAGAGGATATTGTTAAGGATAGTGTGCTTTTATCGTTTAATCCATTTCAGACCGGCTTTGAATATGTGCTGTCGCAGATTGTTTATGTCGCGGCAGCGGTCACCATCGTGATTGGCTGCGTATGTCTGAGCATCTTTCTCGTGAAAAAGATTTTCTCCCAGTTAAAGAGATCAAGCCGTTAAACATGCCCCACCACCAATTGCCTCTCCATGGGTCATACTAAATAATGGCCTTTGGGGAGGCGTTGTTATTTATGCTTATCGAGATTCAAGACATACCAAATCATTCGCTTGATAATCGACAAAGAAAATGGTAAAATTATCATATATCCTTTATTATTGGTGCTAAATATAACTTCCTTCCTTAAAGAAACTCGAAACTGACAGCTTGAAAAAAGTAAACACCATATGAAAGATAGATAAAATCGATGGTTTTTAGCAGTCAACACAGTGTTGCCGAATAATCAGGAGGTATGATATGTCTAATTTATATAGCAATGAAGGCTACTTTCGCTGCGGAATACCATACAATAGATTTGGACACGGTTCCAGCATTCTCGTGATTTTTCAGGGGCTGTTATTTGAAAACAAGCCCATGGCAGGCTTTATGGCAAAAAAATTCTTTGAGATGTACAACTCAATCGCCGAAGAATATACAATATACATTGTAAACAGAAAACCAGGCTTGCCAAAGGGTTATTCGCTTCAAGACATGGCAGATGACTACGCAGAGATGATCCGAGAGGAATTCGGATGTCCCGTCGATGTATTGGGTATATCGACAGGCGGCTCCATCGTCCAGCATTTTGCGGCAAATCATTCGGATCTTGTTAACAAGCTGATTATCCATTCAAGCGCTTATACTCTGGGAGATTCCGCGAAGAAAGGTCAAATGCACGTCAGGCAGCTAGCAAGCGAAAGAAAGTGGAGAGCTGCCTATGCTGAATTGATGGGCATCTCTCTGCCCAAAGGCCCATCAAGACACTTAATGCAACCATTTTACTGGTTTATATCACTTTTCGGCAAGTCTTTCTTTGGCATGCCGGATGACCCGTCTGATCTGGTAATCACCATAGAAGCAGAAGACAAGCATAATTTCAAAGACCGCTTGTCCGAGATTTCTGCACCGACACTCGTCATAGCCGGAGATAAAGACCCATTTTACTCTGAAAAACTGTTTCGCGAGACAGCCGAAGGTATTTCCAACACCAAGCTGATTATTTACAAGGGGATGGGGCATCCCGCATCAGGAAAGCAGTTTAAAAGAGACCTTCGTAACTTTTTAATTGAGAGTTAGCAGAAGACGATGGCATACGTAAAGACCAAAGTGTTGACGATGCTCATGGGTCATGTTGTATAATGGCCTCTGGGGGTAATGCTTATGCTTAATGTGATCGTGGTGGATGCCCAAGGCGGCGGCCTTGGCGCGGCCGTCGTCAAGAAGTTGGTTGAAAAATACGGTGAGCGCATCAGTCTGACCGCGGTCGGCACCAACGTGGCGGCGACGGCGGCGATGAAAAAGGCAGGCGCAAAAAGCTGCGCAACGGGTGAAAACGCGGTTTGCTTCAACGCAAAAAGCGCAGACGTGATTATCGGCGGCGTCGGCATCATCGCGGCGAGCGGCATGCTGGGTGAAATCACACCGCGCATGGCGCGCACCATATCTGAAAGCAACGCCAAGAAGATACTCATTCCCATATCGCGCTGCAACATCATCATTCCCGGCTTTGCAGAACAAAGTGCTAAAACGCTTATCGACCTCGCCGTCTCCGAGATCGAGTCACTCCTTTAGCGTAGTGATTTTCGTTTTGCTCAATATATCCTTATCACACGCGTCCACCGCGTCCGTATCCGGTGCGATGACGTAAAGCATCACTGTGCAGTCGTAGTCCTCAATGTATTTGATATACAGCCTGCCCTGCAATGCGGTCACGGTAAAATCATTTTTCACCGTCTGCGTCGGCGGGCCGTATTGCAGATACGCGGTTTTGCCTTCTATGAATTGATGAGCCACACCGTTGGTCGTGATCGCCGCGTCAATACGCGTCCATCCCCCGCTGCCTGCGTATGCATCGCCATGCTGCAGCGTATTTTCATCCACGTTGAATACGATATCTTTACAGCCAAAACCCGCCAGCACAAGCTGCGTATAGTCATATTCAACCGCTTGTGTGATTTCATCCATATTCACATCAGCATTATCCGTCAATCCGAAAGCACCGTCGTCCTTGTGAAGCACATACGCGCCGTAGAACGCGCAGTATTTATCGCTGTCCACATCGTAAAACGACGACGTGCGCGTCACCGCGTCAAACGATCCGAAGTTATACAGTATGGACATGTCCGCATCGATGCCCGACCACTCAGTAAAGCCGTCCGCGTTGTACGTCATGATGAGCGGAAACCACCCTTTCCCCGTCGGCATATCGACCGAGAAGCCATGCTGTTTGAGCACGCTTTCACTGCTGTGCTGCCCCGAATACACGCTCATCACAATCAGGCTGCGCAGCGGGTAGAAAAACCAGAATATAAGAGCCGCGCATATCAGCAGCGCCGCAAACACGATGATCTTCTTTTTCATATGGTCAGTATAGCATAAGCGTTAGCGCTGTCTACAAGCGCTTGCAAAGCCGACGGGGCAAACGGTATAATAAAGCAGAATCGGAGGATAAATGTGAGAGAGAATCAGAAGACCCGCGTGGTCTGCGGTATGTCGGGCGGCGTAGATTCCGCGGTTGCGGCGTATCTGCTAAAGCAGCAGGGCTACGACGTGATCGGCGTGTTTATGAAAAACTGGCAGGATGACGGCAAAGGCTGCAGCGCCGCGCAGGATTATGAAGACGTGAAAAGCGTCTGCGCCGCCATCGATATTCCTTATTACACGGTCAACTTTGAGCAGCAGTATTATGACCGCGTTTTCACGCACTTTTTAAGCGAATACAAGCGCGGACGCACCCCCAATCCGGACGTGCTGTGCAATTCCGAAATCAAATTCGCCGCGTTCTTGGATCACGCGAAGATGCTCGGCGCGGAGAAAATCGCAACCGGGCACTACGCACGCACCAAGGGCGACGGGCATCTATATAAATCAGCGGATACCGGCAAAGACCAAACGTATTTCTTGTGCATGCTGAGCCGCGCACAGGTGCAAAGCGCGATGTTTCCGCTCGGTGAGATACAGAAAAGCGAGGTGCGCGATATCGCATCGTCACTGAATCTCAAAGTTGCGCAGAAGAAGGACTCAACCGGCATCTGCTTTATCGGCGAACGCAAATTTCGCGATTTCCTTTCGGGTTTTCTTCCGGCACAGCCGGGCGATATCAAAACATCGGAAGGTAAAACAGTCGGCACACATCAGGGCATGATGTATTACACGCTCGGTCAGCGGCGCGGTCTCGGCATCGGCGGACGTGGAGACGCCAAGGACACGCGCTGGTTCGTGATCGACAAGGATGTGGCGACAAATACGCTGATCGTGGCGCAGGGAGAGAACGGCGGCGAGCCGGACGCGCTTTATTCCAAAGCTTTATTCGCGCCGGACTTTCATTTCATCAACGAAGCGCCGGGCGATGCGTTTTCCTGCGCAGCCAAGTTCCGCTACCGTCAGAGCGACCAGCAGGTTCATGTGACGCTCAAAAATGGCGGCACGCATATCGCATTCGAACAGCGCCAGCGCGCTGTGACGCCGGGCCAGTACGCGGTGCTTTATATGGGTGATGAATGCCTCGGCGGCGGCGTGATCGATCAAGTTTATTATTAGGAGATTGATATGACATATATCCCATCGGGCGAAGACGAGATTCGCTTCTTGAAAAGCTACGACCCCACAAAATATCAAAACCCCGGCTTTGCGGCGGACACCGCGCTTTTCGCCGTGGGCGAAGACGCCTTGCAGATTCTGCTCATCAAACGCGGCGGCTATCCGTATAAGGGGAGTTGGGCCCTGCCCGGCGGCTTTGTGGATATTGACGAAGACATTACAGCCGCCGCAAACCGCGAGCTCATGGAAGAAACGGGGCTTTCAGGGCTATACCTTGAGCAAGTGTTCACGTGGGGTCGGCCCGACCGTGACCCGCGCTACCGCTGTATCACCACGAGCCATGTGGCGATGGCGGACGCATCGGCACTCAAACCCGTCGCGGGAGATGACGCTGCCGAAGCGGGCTGGTTCAAACTGCTGAATTACACGATTGAGGAAGCAGACTGCGAGACGCGCATCAGCTATACGCTGAGCGGTAGCGAAGAAATGAACCCCCTTGTGGCGTTCCCCGCCGGACAAATACAAAAAATTCGTCCAATCGACAGCGCGGGCCTTGCGTTTGACCACGCCGAGTCCATCGCGTATTCATTTGAATATTTGAAAAAGCGCGCGCAGGAAGGCTTTCTCGACCTTGCGTTTGATGACGAGGCGATTAAGACGCGTGCGAGAAAGTTGTTGGTTGGCGAGTAGATTATGTATTTCAATCGGCGGTTTACGGAAAAGCGACCGCTTTTTTATCTGCAATCTCCCATCTTCCTGCATGGAATATGTCGTTGGACAGATACTATTATGGGGTCGGATTACCTTTTATTTAGAAATAAAGTGAGTATTATGTAATTTAATATGCAGGCACATAGCGTTAACAGTACACAAAACACAGGCAAAAGCCAGAGGGTTTCAGATGACGATTGATGAACCCGACAATTTGGGAGGCACTGATGCCGGAGCAAACCCCGTTGAATATCTGCTGGCTGCCCTATCAGGATACCTAAACGTGGTGGGACACCTTGTTGCCAGAGAAATGGGTATAAATTTAAAGCATTCAAATCGATCTGGAGGGGGAGCTTGATCCAGCAAAGTTCATGGGCAAAACGACTTCGGGCAAAGCGGGCTTCATCCTTCGGCAATCATTTGCCGAAGGTTTTATACTATTTATGTGTGTGAATAATGTAATAAGGTGTGGCTGAATAATAAAGTTTGACACAAAAAAACCTATAATTTCATGTTATTTAAATAAAGTCTGACACAAATTCACTTTTTTAAATATTCACGAATTTAAAAATATTTCTGAAAATATATGGATAACTGATGGTTAAATCTAAATTACTATAAATTTTTATTATTATAGTATAACAGGTTCAACACCATATATTATTCTCACAACCTGCATTCTTCCACCTAATCAGATTCCGCCATTCTCTAGAGTCTACCTTTATTCTAAGCCCAGTGCCATGATTTACGATAATTTCGTGATATTATTTCCTTTTGATAACAGGGAGTCTGTGCAATCAGTTAATAGACGATGTTGGTGATGCCATCTCAATTTTCGCTCTGGTCTTTCCCAACTCTTCCAGTCCCATAGAAGGTAAAGAAACTTCCCCCACATAACATGTATTGAAAATGTGACGTATGCCTTCGGAAGATTTTGTCTGTCCCAAAGCCCACATCAATTTTGTCACCGCTGCTTCCGTTGTCATATCCAAACCGGGAATGACGCCGCAAGATATTAGTCGTGCACCGACCTCATACATGGAAAAATCGCTTGGTTCATAAACGCATTGGCTGCAAGCCACCACCGAAATGCCATGGTCTATCAGCATAGTGATTCTAGACAACAGATCGCGCCGAGCAAAATGGAGCCCCCCAGCACCGAATGTCTCCAGCACCACACCGCGATATCGCATGTTCAAAAGCATATCAAAAATGTCCGGATTAGTACCGGGTATCAGCTTTAATAAAAACACATCCGAACAAATCTGATCATGCAGATCTGTTGGTTCATCCAGACGTATCGGCGGCCGGTAATCAATGTTTTTATGAATGCCGTTCGCATACACTTCGCCCAAATACGGCGCGTTTACGCTTTCAAATGCCTCAAATCCCATGGTTCTAACCTTGACTGCGCGGCAACCGTTAATAATCTTGTAATTAAAGGCTATGCTGACACCGGGGATCTCACTATCCACGGCCGCAAACGCAGTATAAAGGTTGTTCCGCGCATCGGTGAGTAGATTATCAATTGGCATCTGTGCCCCGGTCAGCACAATGGGTTTTTTCACATTGGCAAGCATGAAGCTGAGTATTGACGCCGTATATGCCATTGTATCTGTTCCGTGTGTAATAACCACTCCATCGTAATTTTCCAGCTCCTTCATCACTGAATGCGCGATCGTTTGCCACTCTTCGGCCTGAATATTGGAACTATCCAGATGCATGATATCTTTCGCAGTGATTCTATAATAGGGCTTTAGCTCTTCCATATAGCTTAATAGTTCATTTGAATTGAGGCTTGGCTTTAAGCCACACTCGCTGTCGCGCGCTGCTATTGTCCCACCTGTCGTAAGAAGAAGAACTTTTTTCAAATTGTCGTCATCCCTTTTCCTTATTTATGACATACAGGCTGCTGGCGCAAAAGTCTGGCGTAAAGCGACGCGTCAATGTTGCCACCCGTTATCACAAAACATATTTTTCTTCCCTGTCTTAAGTCTATCTTGCCCGCCAGCGCTGCCGCAATTCCTACACTGGCAGAAGGCTCCGCCACAACCTTGCCTTTAAAAAAGAGCTCATAGACCGCTCGTTCAATATCGCTTTCCTCAACTGTGTGTAAATAATCCACACACGCGTGAATCAACTCATAATTGATAGACTCCGCTTTACTCACTCGCAGCCCGTCAGCGATGGTCTGCCCCATATGTACCGTCATAGGACAGTCGGCTCGCAGACTCTCTGTAAACCGCGGCACTTGCATGGGTTCCACAGCGGTGACCTTAACATGAGGATAAAACTGCTTTACAGCAAACGCCGCGCCCGCAGTCAGGCTGCCTGCACCGCAGGGTAACACAATTTGATCAAACTCATCTTCGGACTGCGCAATCGCTTCTGTTGCGGCCGTCGCGTGGCCAGCCATTACATAAGGGTCTATATGGGAATGCACAAGGCAATAACCGTGATCGCAAATTAATTCATCACATTTTGCATCCCTCTCCTCGCCGGTAAAACCGCAGAGTACCACCTCTGCACCATAGCTCTTGGCTCCCGCTACCTTTGTGGCCGGAGCATTCTCCGGCATTACGATTACTGCTTTTGTGTTCAGCTGCCGCGCAATATACGCCACGGCCTGCGCATGGTTGCCGCTGGATGCGGCGGTCACACCCTGCTTTAGTTCTTCAGCTGTCAGATTTAACATCTTATTGACAACTCCCCGCACTTTGAAAGACCCGGTATGCTGATGGCCTTCAAGCTTAAGCCATATCTGAGCCCCGTCACCCAGCGCCTCAAGCGCCTCAGCGCGTACAAGAGGTGTCGTTTTGACATGCCCTTTTACCGCGTGCATCGCATTAATTATGTCCTGTTCTGTAAGCCATTGGCATTCCAACCGACTCATCTCCTTAAAAATGTTCAATTCTAAAACACTGCGGGCTTTAATGTCCACGTCTGTCGTTTTGTCTGGTTTACAATATTTTCTGCTTTAAAAGTGTCGTCCCACAGCACCCAGTTGCCGCCGAATTTGAACTTATCATTCACATAGTCTGCTGCCGCAAACCGTGCGCGCGTAATCATCATTTCAGTCTCGCCGGTGTTAATCGCGTTTGCCAGTGTGCAAAACGCGTCAGCCGGATTGATGAATTGATCCCCAATTCTATATAGTGACGGAAGCTGTTTATACCCCATCACGCGATCGTGAACAGCAAAGACAGCCTCGGCTAACTCCCGCACCTTCACAGGCTTAGAAGAAACTGACGTTTCCTCTTTCTCCGGCCCATACAGCAACTCCGGTGTCAGAACACGTCCCGTCAGATATCTTGCCATCAGATTCAACATTTCAGAGGGTGCCAGCCACGACGGCCCGATTTTGACAAAGCTCGCTTCGCTGTGGCAGAAACCCACCGTGCTTTTCAAATCATCGGTACTAATCGGACTCATACGCTGTCTCTCATAACGCATAGCTTCAGAAGCTGTTACGTATTCCATACCGGGCCGTACGCTGGTATTGTTGATAAACTCACGATATTGGTTAATTAACGCATCGCGCTCTTCCACGGTACGCAGCGGCACACTGCGATAAACAAAGGGATTTCTGCCTTTAGCAAAATTGCACTCGTCCCAGAACTCACTCGACGAAAATTCCGTCGGGTGGTCGTAGATGCTGAAAAACACCGTCTCCTCGCATGTCGTGTCCATGTTATCGAAGGCACGAATCATCTCTCCAATGCTTCCGTCCTTTTTTAAGTGACTCAAATTATTAAGCCCCGTGAAACAGAGCACACCCCCATACCAAAAGGGCTGTCCGTCGATATTAAATATCTCATGCGCATCCAGATACGTATTTACGCCCCATTTGCGCAAAACGGAAAAAACCTGCGGCGCCCACGATTCGCCCGGCTGTCCGTAACTCGTGAGCATCTGTCCTCCCAACTCACGCAGCCTTTCAAAGCCTTTTGCATCTCTGGTTTCAAAAGCCAGAGAGCCGTCCCGAAAGCCATATCCATCAAGATATTCAGTGGGCAGCGGGTGCACGCTATGTTTGGTCGTGTGGAAGCTCAGCTCATGTCCGGCCAGTTTGGAGATAATATCTGTCCGACCGCGCTCGTACAGGCAGCTCTAACTTCTTTGTACAAAATTTCAGTGTGCATCTCACGCCTGATTCATCGAGCAAGTTCAGCAAGGCTGCAAAGGCATCGTCTGATTCAGGTGTTAGAAAATCCTCCACATCGAACCAAAGTAAAATTTTCTTGTTCATAGCTCCGATTTTTCTTCGATTCCCGTTGTTTTATAGTTCCAGTCACACGCATCCAACTCTTCAATGGCCTGAACAACGCAGTCCAGAAGCACCTTTTCCATCATGGCACCTTTTTCCGGCGTCGCCTTTGTCGCATCACCTGTGGCTGCCATGTTTGTTAACTCCGAAAAATCCCATTTTATCTCGATGTGCTTCGGTAACCTGTCGGGAACAATGTTTGTCGCCAATTCAGGCTGACACCATTGTGGGTACAGATGATACGCAATGGAGCTTTCGCCTTCACCCGCGTGCCCCAAACCGTCCCACACCTCAAAGGTGTTTTCAGGAAGCAAGTCGCCCGCAGTCACCCACCATTGAGGCAGCGTCGCAATGCGTGCTTCGGGGTATTTCTCTTTGATCCTACGTGACGCGATCTCGATCGGCGCGATGTTGCCATCATGTCCATTAAAAAGGAATATACGCGTGATGCCGTTTCGCAGCACCGATTGAATAATATCGTAAATAACCTGTGTGATGGTATCATAGCCCAGAGTCAGTGTGAATGGGAAACTGTCATAATGCGCACTGTATCCCACAGTGACGGGCGGAAGCACCAGCATTCCTTTAAGGCGTTCTGCGATACGGCAGGAAAGCATGTATGAAACCAGCGTATCCGTACCTTCAGCGAGGTGAGGGCCATGGGCTTCGCATGAGCCGATCGCCAGTATGGCCTTATTATATTCGCCCTGCAATACCTGGTGCGCTGTCAATTTCAGCAATTCATGAGTCGCCATAAAACATTTCCTCCTTCATCTTGTACGATATGGGGCAATTCAAGGGTACGGCGGGCAAGTTTAGCACCTGCCCGCCGCCTTAATTCAAATCATTTGGTATATGCTTAACTTCAAGATACGATCTCTTTGATGAACGAGAACGCTCCATTTTCTACGATCAGCATCGAAGCTGTTTTATCCGGCACATGTCCGTTTGTGTAAGAAATCGTGCCCGTGACGCACTTCAGGCTTTCGATCGCCTCAAGATTCACTTTGATGTTTTCAGATGTCACATCGTCACCACAGGTTTCAATGGCCGTTGCAATAATCTTGGCACAGTCATAACCGAGCGCCGCAAACGCATTCTCAGGTGCGTTGCCGTATGTCTCTGTGTATGCCGCTACGAAATCCTGCACAACAGCGTCGGTATTCTCAAACGAGCAGTGAGTCGATACGATCACGCCTTCAGACTGATCACCCGCAACTTCCCAAAGCAGCGGGGTATCAAAACCGTCGCCACTGACGATGGGTTCTGTCACACCTTTATCTCTGAACTGCTTGATCAGCACGCCGGCATCATCAGGCACACCCGAGAAAAACAGGAATTCTGCGCCCTTGTTATCTGCCAGATAACGGTCTATCTGTGCCGAAAAGTCAGGATCCTTGTTCATGTAGTTGTCTGTCAGCACGATTTCGCCTCCGAGGGTCTCAAAGCGGTCCTGAAAGAAATCAGCAAGCGTGGTCGTGAACTCCATGGACTGGTCGATTAGCAAGTAAGCCTTGGTCAGTCCCAAATCGTTGTAGACATATTCGGCAGCTGCGTAAGCGCAAGTATCATCACCAAAAGCTGTCATAAACGCAAAGTCGCCAACCTCATCAGGCAAAGAAGGCTTTGTCGCGCCCGAGAAAACGATCGGGATGCCCGCCTGCTGCGCCACAGCACCTGCTGCGAGAGCATAGTTGGTATCCGACAAACCGCCGATTGCCACCACGTTGTCCACATCAATCATTTTCTTTGTGTTGTTCGCGCAGGTCGTCTGATCCGTTTTGCCGTCGTAAGAGACCACATTAATCTGCTTGCCGTTGATGCCGCCGGCTGCATTGACCTGATCAAAATACAGGTTAAAACCATTGAGTGCGGGCGCATCCAATGACGCCTGACCTCCCGTCACGTTGAACAGAGCGCCAACATTGATGACGTCGCCCGAAGCCTCAGCACTTTCACTTGGCTCCACGGTCGCCGATTCGCTAGGTTCATCGCCTGCCGACTCGCTGGCCGGTTCGCTTCCGCAGGCAGCCAGCACCATAATCATGCTGAGTGCAAGCACGAGCGCCAAGAAACGATACATTCCTTTTCTTTTCATATCTAACTCCTTTTTTAATGCCTTACGGCAATTTTGCAAAAACACCGTATTCGGTGGTCGGGACTAAGACTTTTTTTTGCGCTGGCACAGATTAATACATGCCTTTGCAAAATGTTTGTATTCATCCTTTTTAAATACGCTTGTATACGTATTTTTCGAAAAAAACGTGTCCAGCAATATCTCACTGTTTCCCATAAGCCCTTGACGCCGATAAATGATAAGCACCACAAGGAAAACAGACATTATGATATTGGATAAGCCATATAGATCAGGGAGCGGATACGAGAACAAAACGAATCCACTTTCCAAAGGGGCCAGCAGTTCCGGTACAATCGTGATAAAAAGCGCACCCAGCAGACCGCCGCTCAGCGAGGCCATACCGCCGATGATAGACATCTGCACGATTTTAAAACTCATATTGAAATAAAAGAATTGACCGGATATTACCGTTTGCGTATGTCCCCATAACGCACCGCCTATGCCCGCAAAAAAGGCGCTGATGCAGAAAATTGAAATCTTCTTGGCTGTAAGGTTAACCCCCAGTGTCTGCGCAGCCACCTGATCGTCGCGCATCGCAATCAGCGAACGCCCGTAAGCTGAACTGAGCAGCCTGTACATGATGAACAGAGAGACAACCAGTACACCGAAAATAAGCCAGATGCTTGCCGAAGATGGAAGCCCAGTGATGCCGCGTGCACCATTCGTCACGTCCCCTTCAATATCCAGTACAGAGCGCACAATGACCACCAGCCCCAGCGTCGCAACAGCCAGATAATGACCTTTAAACCGCACCACCGGAAACGCCACAATGAGCGCCAGCAGTGCCGCACATAATCCACATATCAGCAGCGCCGGAAGTAAAGGGAGCTGCACATTTTGGAGCCATTCAGGCAGCCCTGGCAACATGTTGATCTTTTGCTGCGGAGCCAGAGTAAGAAACGCTGATGTGTATGCTCCTACCGCCATAAACGCAGCATGTCCCATCGAAAACATGCCTGAAAACCCATTGACCAGATTCAAACTGGCCGCAAGTAACGCATAGATACCAAATGTACAGACGATACCGTTATAGTACCCACCATTTTTCTGTCCTGCCATTATGATAATAATGAGCGGCGCCAAAACAAAACAAATCAGCCTGAAAATATTACTGTCGCGCAAGCGAATCTTTTCCATGTGCCTCACGCCCTTTCCCTGCTGCCCAAAATACCCGTCGGTTTAAACAGCAGCACAAGGATCAACACGACGAAAACAAAAGCGTCGCGGTATGCCGTCACTGTTGTGGGCATCAGTCCTGCAAACAGCATCTCAGATACACCGATGAGCAGACCGCCGATCACCGCACCCCCAAGACTTCCAATGCCACCCAGTACCGCCGCACAAAAGGCTTTAAGTCCGGGCACAAAACCCATGGCCGGGTCCACGGTTTTGTATTCGCCTGCCAGCATAAAGCCTGCCATACAGGCTAATGCAGACCCCACGGCGAAGGCGAACACGATCACCTTATTGATATTGATTCCCATCAGCTTGGCCGCAGTGAGATTTTCTGAACACGCCCGCATTGCTGTCCCAATGCGTGTTTTGTGAATAACAAGAATGAGTACCACCAGAGAAACCGCCACCGACGCAAACGTGATGATGTTCATCGTCGATAAGTGGATACTGCCGATCGTATGCAACTCTGTCATGTAGTCAGGTAGCAAGAATGCTTGCTTTTGCGCTGAGAATATCATCAGAAGCACGTTCTGCAGTAACGTGGATACCGCCAGCGATGAGACCAGCGTGGTTTCCTCTGCCGCACTGCGCAATGGCCGGTAAGCCAAACGTTCAATGAGCAATCCCGCACAGACACTAATCATCATGGACAGTATTATGACCATCCAGATGGGCAAACCCAACATCGTCATGAATATCAGCATCGCGTAGACACCCAGTGTCATAATGTCGCCATGCGCGAAGTTGATGAGTTTCAATATACCGTATACAATTGAGTATCCGATTGCCACGATAGCGTAGATGCTGCCAAGGCGTAACCCGTTGACAAGCTGTCCAATTATATAATCTATAGGCATTTATATTTCGCCTCCCAAATATGCTTCTTTGACCTTCGGGTCGCGAATCAAATCCACACTGTTCCCCTCAATGGTGATTGACCCTGTTTCCATCACATAAGCCCGGTCTGACAGCTCAAGCGCCTCATAAGCGTTCTGTTCGACCAGCAATATAGTTAGCCCCGCCTTTTTGAGCTCATACAGCGCTTCAAACACCTGTTGGGTAAGTAGCGGTGATAATCCCATAGACGGCTCGTCCAAAAGCAGCAGCTTCGGGTTGGACATGAGGGCCCGGCCGATTGCCAGCATTTGCTGTTCTCCGCCCGACAGTGTACCAGCGGATTGCCTGAGACGCTCTTTTAAAATGGGAAACATCTCATAAATACGCTCGTAGTTTTGTTTGACCAATTGGCGATCTTTTTGGAGATAGGCCCCCATTCTAAGATTTTCTTCAATTGTCAGCCGGGTAAAGACCTGCCGCCCTTCGGGCACATGTACGATGCCGCGCGCCACAATATCGTGAGCGGCCATCTTGAGCAGATTCATGCCTTGATACAGACATTCGCCCTGACTGGGTTTAAGCAGCCCTGATATGGCATGCAACGTAGTGGTTTTCCCTGCACCGTTGGAACCAATTAGTGCGATGGTCTCATTCTCATTCACTTGGAGCGATAATCCGTTCACTGCGGTAATACCACCGTATTTGACTTGAAGATTACTAATCTGAAGCACTAGACCGCCCTCCCCAGATACGCTCTAATAACGTCAGGGTTGCTTCTGATCTGCTCCGGTTCCCCCTGCGCTATCATTTCTCCCGTGGCCATCACATAAATGTACTGGCATAGGCTCATGATAACCTTCATATCGTGTTCAATGATAATAACGGTCAAATCAAATTGCTTTTGTATAAGCTTTATCCGATCCACAAGTTCCAAACTCTCCTGTGGGTTCATTCCGGCTGCGGGCTCATCTAGTAGCAGCACTCGGGGACAGGCCGCAAGAATGCGAGCAATCTCCAACCGTCTTTGATAACCGTAGGGCAGCGAATTGGCAATCTTATTGGCACACTGCGCGATCCCCATGATCTCAAGCATGTCTAAGGCTCTGTCACGCAGTTCCTTCTCCGCTTTTCTGTAGCCGGGCGTGTGCAATATGCCGCTTACAGGGCTGTAGGAGGTTTTAATCTGACCGCCGATGATCACATTCTCTAGCACAGTCATCTTGTTGAACAACCTGAGATTCTGATATGTTCTCACAATGCCCTTTCTGGCCACCAGATCTGGACGAAGCCCTGTGATATCTTGACCGTCGAACAGTATCTTGCCGGATGTTGGCTTGAGAACACCTGACAACATACCGATCAACGTCGTTTTTCCCGCGCCGTTTGTCCCAATCAACCCGTATATTTTTTTCTCTTCAAAACTCGCTGTCACATCCTTAACGGCCTTTAATCCCCTGAATGACATTGAACAGTGTTCTGCTTGAAGAATAACTGACATTTCGTCTCCCTTCTTTGTCAATAGATACAAATATGTGATACATATAAAAAAAGATGCACCCCACAGATTATGGGATGCATCTTTGCATCTATTTCTTGTTTTCAAGATACACCACCCTTGTAGAAAAGTCAAGAAATTTTTAATGTGATCATAATTTTTTATTATTTATTTTATTTCTCTTAAACTTTTTATTAATACTAAACAAAATATTACTTGCATTAAACAGTGATTAGGTTGACATATTCTCTATCAAAAAGTATAATATGAAAAATATGTATGCGTATTATATGTCAGCATGCTATTTTGACAAGATAAAGGTGGGTATATGTTAGGAAAACGTATACGTTTACGTAGAAAAGAAATAAATTTAAGCTTACAGGAGCTTGCGGAAAAAACCGAGCTGACTCCCGGTTTCTTAAGTCAGATTGAGCGAGGCCTTGCGGAGCCTTCCATTTCTTCATTGCGCCGCATTGCCAAAGTGCTGGATACGGCCATGTTTTACTTTCTTATTGACGAAGAAGATGTCAGTCCAGTCGTTCGAAAGCATGAGCGCCGCACAATTTCTTTCCCTGAAATTCCAATGGTCTACGAACTACTATGTCCAAATATAAACCATCAGATGGAGATGTTTCTCAGCCGTATGGCGCCAGGTGCAAAAAGTTGTGAAACGCCCATGCCCCATCCCGGAGAAGAAATCGCATATGTCCTGCAAGGAACCATGAAGATTCGCTTAGACCAAACAGAACATATTCTGAACGAAGGCGATACCATTTATTATCTTGGCTCTACACCCCATCAAATAATCAATATTGGCGATAACGAACTGGTTGTAATCTCGACGATTACTCCACCAATGTTCTAATTATAGCTTGTTATAATATGCATACTTTTTTTTAAAAATATTAAGTTCTTATATATTGCCTTATTCAGAGTATTTGGTTACTTCGCGTAAACAATTCTTTCTGCCCGTGAAGGTGTTATCCCGTAAATTCAGAGGTAAGTTCTTATACTATCTCAAACAGGCTGATCTCAAATATCACGGAGAGCAGAAACGTTTACTCAATCCTTACTGCTATAATACTTTTCTTTCTCAGCTTTATCAAAAGAAATGGATTGTTTACTGCAAGCCACCGTTCAAAAATGCTTCCAGCGCGGTTGAGTATTTCGGGAGATATAGTCACAGGGTTGCTATTTCAAACAGCCGTATCGTAAAATCGGAAGATAACCAGGTTAGCTTGACTAAGAGTAATTGAAGGTTAGGTCTTAACTGGATTACTGCCAATTATGTTCATAATGGCCACTTTTCACCTCAATAAATTGTATGTGTGATCCAGTGGCCCGGCGCCTTTGCCCAAATCTAGCATGGCCTGCAGCGCACCCGTCAGATATTGCTTCGCTCTTTCAATGCTCGTGCTAAGGCTTTTTCCGTCAGCCAGATTGCAGGCAATCGCCGACGATAGCGTACACCCCGTTCCATGCGTGTTTTGATTATTCACACGTGGTGATTGAAACCACTCATACCCGGCTTTTTCATAAAGCAAATCGGTTGCATCGCTTACGAGGTGACCGCCCTTAATTAATACAGCTCCGTTGTAGTGCTGCGCAATCTGCTTCGCCGCCGCAATCATATCATCCTCAGACTTGATGGCAAAACCGCATAACACCTCGGCTTCGGGAATATTCGGTGTGACGACTGTGCCGAGCGGAAGCAGCTTTGTTATTAGTGCGTCAATCGCATCGTCAGACAACAATTTGCTGCCGCTGGTGGAAACCATCACCGGGTCTACTACGATGTTGCATGCATGATACTGGATCAGTTTTTCTACAATCGCCTCAATTATATCTCGGCTTGACACCATACCAATCTTCACCGCGTCGGGTACGATATCGGTAAAGATACAGTCAAGCTGCTGTGCAACAAACGCCGACGGCACATTCTCAATACCGTAAACACCTGTGGTATTCTGCGCCGTGAGTGCCGTAATTACGCTCATGGCATACATTTTGTGCGCAGTGATGGTTTTGATATCGGCCTGAATACCCGCGCCGCCGCATGAATCCGACCCCGCGATGGTTAAAACTTTCTTAATCAATGTAATCCCTCATTTCCGCAAATGAATTGATATAGATATCCGATCGCTCTTGAATCTCCGCACTTTGCGCGGCTTCCGATCGGTCGTATACGCCGGCTACGAAGAAACCCGCTTCTTTCGCCGTTTTTACGGCGTATAACGCATCCTCAAAAACAACAGTGCGTTGCTTGGGCGTGCCAAGATGCGCCAGCGCGCGGTTGTAAATCTCCGGCGTGTCCTTACCGCTGCCAACCTCCGTGCATGTAAATATCTTTGAGAAATACCCCAATATACCGTTGCGTTCCAGCGCGGCTTTCGCGAGATGAAGGTCGGTCGCCGTCGCGACACACATTTTTACTACGTCGCGTTTGAGCTTTTCAAGCATATCCCTTACACCGTCTTTGGTCTTTACATCGTTAAAGTAATAATTTTCGATCATGCCATTGACACCGTGCATGATCTCTTCAATGTTGTGGGTAACACCGTACTCTCTTTGGTAATGCTTCGCCGCCTGCAAAAGGCTCATGGTCTTAAACGTCTGGCTCAGATCTTCACGAGGCTGTATGCCAAGGCTGCGCAGATAATCCTCGCCAATGGTATCCCATATAAACATGGAATCCAGCAGCGTGCCGTCAAGGTCAAATATCGCACCGTCTATCTTCATGCCGATACCATCTGCTCGGAGAGTGCGAGCAGCTTCTTGCACTCGTTTTTGATATCGTCACATGCAAATATCGCAGATACCAAGGCCACGCCGTCAATCCCCGTTCCAACAAGCTCCATAATATTGTGCGAATAGATACCGCCGATTGCCACGACCGGAATGGATACCGCGTTGCAGATCGCTTTTAGTGTTTGGCGGCTGACCATATCGGCATCCAGCTTTGTGGAAGTAGAGAAAACCGCGCCCACGCCAAGATAATCCGCGCCGTCCTGCTCAGCAAGCACAGCCTGCTCCACCGTTTGTACAGATACCCCGAGGATCAAATCTACGCCCACCAGTTTGCGGACACCGTCAGCGGTCATATCTGTCTGGCCCACGTGGACGCCGTCCGCTCCGCACCGAATCGCCACATCAACGTTGTCGTTGACGATAAAAGGAACGCCATATGTTTTGCAGAGCGTTTTGATTGCGTCGGCCTTTTCTAACAACGCATCCTCTTCCAGTTCCTTTTCCCGTAGCTGAATACACGTCGCCCCGCCTTTGAGCGCTTCCTCCACCTGCATCAAAAGGGTTTTCTCGCCTGTCCACGCGTTGTCCGTGACCGCGTAGAGCCGCATGCTTCTTCTATTGCACTTCATACTTTGCCCCGTTTTCCAGGTCGTCTCCAGTCAGGTTATAAATCTCATCGATGATGTAATTTCTATACGTTGCGTTGCCATCTTTCTCAACCAGACGCGCATGGGCACGCTGTCCACACAGTCCCATCGCGCCGACCGATGCCGCCGCCGCTTCCAGTGCATTGTCGGGGTTCGCCACAAGATACGCAACTGTCATCGCAGACAGCATGCATCCCGTTCCGGTGATCTTGCTCATCATTGGATGCCCGTTCAGAATCACGTACGCCTTTTGCGCATCCGCGACAATATCGATCGCACCGGTAATTGCAATTACTGCACCGGTCTTTTCCGCAAACTTCTTCGCAAAGCTGACGGCGTTATCCAGCGTCTCTTCCGTGACGGCATCTGTCACATCGGCGTCAACCCCTTTGGTTGTCCCCGCGCCCAGTGCCAGCGTTTTGATCTCAGAAATGTTTCCCCGAATAACCGTAAACGCGACCGCATCCAGCAGCTGGTACGCTGTTTCGGTACGTAGGCGTGATGCACCCGCACCCACCGGATCAAGCAGCACCGGATGTCTGCACGCATTTGCCTTTTTGCCTGCCGCCAGCATCGACGGGATCGTGCTTTGACCCAGCGTACCGATGTTGATGTTCAGGCCGCCGCAGATTGACGTTATCTCCTCGACCTCTTCAATGTCATCCGCCATAATCGGTGATGCGCCGCAGGCGAGCAATATATTCGCACAGTCGTTGACCGTCACATAATTCGTGATATTGTGGACAAGCGGTGCGGTTTCCCTTACGTTCTCGAGCATTGTCTTAAGCATTTTTCTCTCCTCTTATGGTTTTGTTGACGGCGAAGCATATCAAAGCGGTGATCGCCATGACGGGAAGGGTATACCCGACAGGCGTATCAATTGTCATAAACAGTCGGTATATGATAAACCCGATCACCCATATGACAAGATTGATGACATCGAAGCCCTTCGCTGAGCGGTCTTTCTTCAGAATAAAATAGTTAGTCACAAGAATAGCGGTCATAGGCGCAAATACCGACCCTATTAAGTATAAGAAGTTTTCGAATTGCGTAATGGGCGTAAAGATTGCAAGAAGCGTACCGATGATACAGACCGTGACCGCGGCCGGCCGCTCTTTGAGCTTTTTGGATATGCTCTCGCTGCTAACACCCGCGGAATACGCGTCTAGGAACGTTGTGGTTACGGTCGAGAATACGATGATGATCAACGCGACGATGCCCAGACCTGCGCTCATCATAATTCTGGCCACATCGCTTTCACCGGTGAAGATGGCCGCGCCCATACCGATGACATACATCCAGCAGCTCACGATAAAGTAGACGATGGTACTTACTGCAGTCGCCTTTTTTGGCTTAGCCGCCGTCCGGGTGTAGTCCGAAATAAGCGGCAGCCACGACAGCGGCATAGCCGCCGACCACTCGACCGCGGTACCAAAGGTGATGCTTCCGTCTGCTGCAAACTCGTTGCTTCCTTTGAAGATCACCGTGCTCGTCACGATTGTGAGGACAAACAATGCACCCATTGCCACGATGTTGATTTTACCCATGTTTTTGATCCCGATCAGAATCCAAACGATGATCAGCGCGCCGATAATCAGGCTCCATACCCAGTCGCCCCCGATGCTGCTGATCGAGCTTGCTGCCGCCGCGCCGCTGACGATCATCACCGCGGTCCAGCCGATCAATTGCAGCACATTCAGTGAAGAAAACAGCAGCGAACCTTTTTGCCCGAACGACATTTTCACCGTCTCCATTGCACTCTTTTGGGTGTTGGCGCCGATAAGCCCCGCAAGATAAAGCACCACGCAGCCGATGATATGGCCGATGATAATCGCCAGCAGGCCGGTAACGAAACCGAGCGGTGCAACCAGCGTACCGGTTAGAATCTCCGCGATTGATACCGCTGCGCCGAACCATATAAGCCCGTTCGAAAACACAGATGTTTTTGTTTTTTCCATTAAGAAAACCCCTCTTTTTAAAATAGAGCAACAAAAAACGGAGAACACCGATGGTATACTCCGTAAATAAGGCAAATCGCTTACTTCCTACGGTGGCATTATCCACATCAGGTGTAAGGGTCGAAGTTGAAAACTTCCTCTCAGCCTGCTTCACAAGCTCCCCTGTTTTATTTTGTTGTGTCATTTATACACCAAATGATTGCGCTTGTCAAGTTGGCCTTGAATACCTTCTTATTTTATAAATAATCGAGTCTAGCCTATTGTTTTGTTGGCTTTTCCATTATAAAAATTCTAGAATCAATATCTTTATTCTCAGTACTTCTTCTCAATGTGTATTTTATCTAATGTTTTTGGCTTCTCCAAATCTCTGGAGTATTTTGCGCATATAGCCATGTATTTTTTTGATCCATCTATAACTTTGCTTTTGTATATTTAATTCGCATATTAAAATACCCTCGAGCACTATATCAAGGGTATTTTAGCATACTTATCTACCAAATATACGTTTTTCGAATAGTCTTTTTGTGTCAAACTATTTTCTCTTGTGTCAAACTTTATTCTTTAGCCAGTTCTTCAAAAATTAGACCATTATATAGCTTATTCCACCGTTACGCTTTTCGCCAAATTCCGCGGCTTATCGACATCGAAACCCTTTTCCACCGTCATGTAATACGCAAAAAGCTGCATCGGCGTTACCGCGAGCAGCGGCGCAAAAATGTCGTCCGTATCCGGCAGAGAGATCACCTCATCGGCAATGTCAGACGGCATATCGTCGCCCTCAAAGCAGACCGCCAGTACCTTGGCACCACGCGCCTTGACTTCCTTGATGTTGCTCACCGTCTTGTCAAACAAACGGCGCTGCATCGCAATCGCTACCACGAGCGTGCCGTCTTCAATCAGCGCGATGGTGCCGTGCTTGAGTTCGCCCGCCGCGTACGCTTCGGAGTGGATATACGATATCTCCTTGAGCTTCAAAGACGCCTCCATCGACAGCACATAATCAAGTCCGCGCCCGATAAAGAACACGCTGTTCTGCGTAAAATGCCGCGAGGCAAACCGCGCAAGCTGATCCTTGGTTTGCAGCACGGTATTCATCTGCTGCGGCACATCTTTAAGGCCTTCCACGTAACGCTTGTATTCCTCCGGCGCGAGGTTGCCGGACAGGCGCCCCAGTTCCAGCGCAATCATGTATATCGCCATGAGCTGCGTGTTATATGCTTTCGTGGACGCCACCGCAATTTCAGGCCCTGCGTGTGTATACAGCACCGCGTCAGCCTCGCGCGAAATGGTGCTGCCCACCACGTTGACAACCGCCGCAATCTTCGCGCCGCGTTTCTTGGCCTCACGCATCGCGGCGAGTGTGTCCGCCGTCTCGCCCGACTGGCTGATGATGATCACAAGCTGACCCGGCTGAATAAGCGGATTGCGGTAACGAAACTCGGATGCAATTTCCGTCTCTACCGGAATACGCGCCAGCCTCTCAATGATATACTTGCCAACCATGCCTGCGTGAAAAGCGGTGCCGCACGCGATGATACCCACCTTGTGAATACCGCGTACAAGCTCCTCGTCAATACCGATGTCGGATAGATCGATCATGCCGTCCTTATATCTCGACATCAGTGTGTCCGCCATCACGCGCGGCTCCTCATGAATCTCTTTGATCATGAAATGCTCATAGCCGCCCTTTTCCGCCTGCGCCGCATCCCAGTCCACATGATAGCAATCGCGGCCAACTGGTTTGCCGTACTCATCAAAAATGCTTACAGCCTGTCGGTCCAGTACCGCAATTTCTTTATCTTCGAGGAATATCACATCGCGCGTATATTCAAGAATAGCGGGAATATCCGAGGCAATCATGCTTTCACCGTCACCGACGCCCACCACAAGCGGGCTGTCCTTCCTCGCCGCCACAATCATATCCGGATGCTTTTCCGACACCACGCCCAGCGCATATGAGCCTTCCAAATGCGTAACCGCGGCCTGAACAGCGGAAAGCAAATCGTCCGTGTAAAAGTGGTTGATCAGATGCGCGACAACTTCGGTATCCGTTTCAGACACGAAAGCCGCGCCTTCATCCTGCAGCCATGTTTTGAGTTTCATGTAGTTTTCGATAATGCCGTTATGCACGACCGCGATATCGCCCGCGCAGTTGGTATGGGGATGTGAATTTTGAAAAGAGGGCTCACCGTGAGTGGCCCAGCGCGTGTGCCCAATGCCCACTGCGCCCGGTGCTTTGCAGCCTTCCATCAGGCTGCAAAGCCCGCTGAGCCTTCCCTTTGCTTTATTAACTTTTAAACAGCCGTCCGCGACGATGGCCACGCCCGCACTGTCGTATCCTCTGTATTCAAGCTTTTGCAACCCATTCAGCAGCATGGGGACAACATCTTTGCTGCCCACATAGCCCACAATTCCGCACATATGAAAAGCCTCCCAGCGTTAAATTTACGCGAGGCGGCTTTCTATGAGCTTAACCATGTCCACCGCCTGGCGCTCTATTTCTTTTTTATCAGGTCCTTCTATCATCACGCGGACGAGCGGCTCTGTGCCCGAAGGACGGATCAGCACACGGCCTTTTCCCGCAAAAAGCTTCTCAAGCGCGTCGATCTGCTTTTTGACCTGCTCGTCTTCCATGATATGCTCTTTGTGTTCGTCTTTCACGCGCGCGTTGATAAGCACCTGCGGCAGTATGGACACCGCATCCGCGAGCCTTGAAAGCGTCTTACCGCTGCGCATCACGATGGATGCCAGCTGAATGCCCGTAAGTATCCCGTCGCCCGTCGAGTTGTGGTCGAGGAAGATGATATGGCCGGACTGTTCGCCGCCCAGCGAATACCCCCCCCTTTGCATCTCTTCGAGCACGTATCTGTCTCCCACGCGCGTCTTGATCGCTCTGATGCCCGCAGCCTTCATCGCAATATCAAGGCCTAAATTGCTCATCACGGTGCAGACCAGTGTATCTTTCTTGAGCAGACCCTGCTGCTTCAAGTCCATCGCACAGATCGCCATAATCTGATCGCCGTCCACCACAATGCCGTGTTCGTCCACCGCGATCAGTCTGTCGGCATCACCGTCGAAGGCAAAGCCCATGTCCGCACCCAGCTCCGCCACCAGCTGTGTGAGTTTCTCGGGATGGGTCGATCCGCAGTTGTCGTTGATATTGGTACCGTCCGGTGTGTTGTAATACGGCACAACGTCCGCACCCAACTCACAGAATGCCCGCGGCGCAATTTTCGATGCCGCCCCGTGTGCGCAGTCCAGCACGATCTTGAGCCCGCGCAGATTGGTGTTCGTCGTGGAGAGCAAAAACTCTTTGTATTCCGCAGCAGCGTTGGCTGCCCGCACGCGCCGCCCCATATCCACGCCCGTTTTGAGTTCAACCTCTTCGCTGGCGTTTAAGATAATGTTTTCAATACGGTCTTCAATCTCGTCGGGCAGCTTCTTTCCCTGAGAATTGAAAAACTTGATGCCGTTATATTCCGCCGAATTGTGCGACGCTGATATCATGACACCCGCATCCGCATCATAGTTGCGCGTCAGGTATGCAACACCCGATGTGGGAATCACGCCCGCCACAACAGCCTCCGCGCCCACCGAACAGATTCCGGCCACAAGAGCCGACTCCAGCATTTCGCCCGATATCCGGGTATCCCGGCCGATGAGAATGCGCGCCTTGTGCACCTTGCTGGTCAGCACAGATGCCCCGGCCTGCCCCAGCTTAAACGCAAGCTCGCAGGTTAGCTTCTCGTTCGCGACACCTCTGACTCCGTCCGTTCCAAATAATCTCGCCATAACTCCTCCATGGCCCGGACCTTTTGTATTATAGTCCGGGTTATACCAATGCGCAAATTGGTATAGTCCTATTTTATTTCTCTTAAGTAACTCAGTGCTGAATAGATGGCAATCGCACCGTCTGCCGCCGCCGTCACCACCTGACGAAGCGGCTTAGCCACAATATCACCTGCCGCATAAACACCGGGCAGACTCGTATGCATGGCATCGTCTGTGATAATATACCCAAAATCATCCGTTTTGACAAGTTCTCTCACATCGTCACTGTGCGGCACGATGCCCACGGCAACAAACACACCCGATACAACCAATGAACGAAGCTCCTGCGTCTTGTTGTTACGCACACGCACGCCTGTCACGAAGGATTCGCCCTCTATGGCGTCCACCTCACAGTTCCAGACAAACTCAATCTTATCATTTTGCATCGCGGCTCTTTGCAGCACCTTTTGCGCGCGCAGCTCATCACGGCGATGCACCACATACACGTGGCTCGCAAAATTGGCAAGATACAACGCGTCCTCGATGGCGGTATCTCCCCCGCCGATCACAGCCACCTGTTTTTGCTTGAAAAACGCACCGTCACATGTGGCGCAATATGATACGCCCGAACCCGAGAGCCGTTTCTCACTCCCCAGCCCCAGCCTTTTATACGACGCGCCCATTGCAAGTATAATGGATTTTGCGCTGTATATCGTATCAGGCGTAATCACCTTTTTCTCTTCGCCCTCAATATCAAAGCCTGTCACCTCCGCTGTTTGAATCACAGCCCCGTGGCGCTCCGCCTGTTCTTTAAACTTAAAACTCAAGTCGATGCCTTCGATTCCGTCCGGAAACCCCGGATAGTTCTCCACCATCAGCGTTCTGGTAATCTGACCTCCCGCAAATACTTTCTCCAGTATCAGCGCCGACAGGCCTGCCCGGCCCGCATAAAGTCCGGCTGTCAGCCCTGCCGGCCCCGCACCCACGATAATGACGTCGTACATGTCTGCTCCTTCCGCATTGTTATGTCATCTTAAAAACTGTTCAGCCGCACCCAGAAAGCTGTGCTTTTTTAGTGACCCCGTGAACAAAGCCGGGCCTTATCGGCACCGGCCTTTTTCATGCTCTATTATTTCATTTCAATTTTAACAGCGAATGCGCTTGCATTCAAGAAATTTTTAGTATTTAAGGCATCGTGGTTTACTTATCATGATAGGTCTTGAGTGCTTTTGCTTATCAATGCAGCGAGCTCGTTTAAGCCTTCCCTGAGCTGCGTATCCTCCGTGGCGTCGGACGGCAGCTCCACATATTTATCCGGATAGACACCGTTACCGTCAATGCTGCGGCCCTTGGGCGTGAAATATTCAGATGACGTGATTTTCAGCCCGCCCCCCGTCGATTCAATGGGAATGACCACCTGAACCACGCCTTTGCCGTATGTACGCGTTCCCACAACCTCGCCCCAGTCATAATCCTGAATCGCTCCTGCAAAAATCTCGGAAGCGGAGGCCGTGTGGCCGTTAACAAGCAGCACCATAGGTATTTGCGTGCAGTCGGCATCGCTTGTTTTGGTGTCCTGGTTACCGTATTTATCTTGAGTATACACAATCTTTCCCTCGGGGAGCAGCCTGTCTAGCATGCTGACCACCGTATTCAAATAGCCGCCCGGATTGTTGCGCAGATCAAACACAATGCCCTTGGCGCCCTGCTTTTCAAACTCATCCAGTCCTTCATGAAAAAGCGCTTCACAGTTGCCGCTGAACTGCTTAATCCTCATATAACCAATGCCGCCTTCCAGCATCTTATACGAAACCATATCCAGTTCAATAGACCTTCGCGCCATTGTAAACTCGAGCACTTCATCCCCGCGCTTTACGCCAATCGTGATGGGCGTGCCGTCTTCGCCGATACATTTGACACGTATCTCCTGAAGCGTATTCTTTGTCACGTCTGCTCCGTCAATAGACACAATAAAATCCCCAACCTGTATACCGGCTTCCTCTGCCGCTGAATCCTCCAGAAAATATGACACCACGGCAAGGCCTGTTACCTCATCAATGGTGATGCCCATGCCGACCCCGTAATACTCTCCCGACGAATTCTGCTGAAACGACGCAAATTCCTCTGGCGTATAATAAACACTGTATGGGTCACCGAGTGATGCCACCATGGCTTTCAGACCGGCATACTGCACGTCTTCCATATCAAAATCACGCAAATAGTTCTCTTTAATTTCTTTCTCAACGCGCAAAAACTCCGTTAGAGGAAGTTCATCCTCTGCACGCGTCTCATATTTTGCACTCACAAGGAAATATGTTCCTAAAGCGAAAACGATGCCAACCAATAAAGCCAAAAGCAGAGCTTGCGTTTTTCTCATATTTATCCTCCAAAAAAACACTACGTATATAAATATGTCGGCACATTCGTCCATTATTCAATCAATGACAAAAAGCGTAAAAAACAAAAAGCCTTCTTTAAACGCCAGAGCGCAAAAGAAGGCGTGTATCTACAAATCAATGAGCAGCATTATAGGCTTTCTTAACGGCATACTGATGCCGCGGACATTCCCTGCCTGTTTCATGTACCTTGGAGTCCTTAAAGTGGATGCAAAAATGTCCGGGGAAGTCATTGTTCTTTGTCGGACTGACAAGATGCGGCATGCCGTTTTGAGACGCGGCATATGTGACACTGCCAATCGTCACCCATATGGGATGTCTGTCCCAAGACCATTCACCGCCGTAGCATTCCTTCATGATGGCCGTATCCTTTGCGGTCAGCGGTTCACAGTCTGCATGCCACCAGCCGCCGAACCGGCGTACCCAGAACTGCCGTCCGGATTTCACATCCGTCACCAGCGCCTTGCTTCCTTTTTTAAATACCTTGGCTATATCGTCCCATGTGGAAAGCTTCACCTCACCGGTGATGCCAAAAAGCTCAGCCGTTGTGGTCGTGATATCATTATCACCGAAAAGCATTTCATATGTTTTCGCACCCACGATGCCGTCCGTATCCAGCCCCGCCTTTCGCTGAAACGCCTTTACCGCGCCCTCCGTCACATCGCCGAAATAGCCCGTGGCCGGTGATATCATGAAATTGCGCTGACGCAGCTGCTGCTGAACATTTCTGACCTCGGCGCCTTCCATGCCGATCTTTATCATATTGCTGGCCGTTTTGGCCGTGCTTAGTTTCACATATTCCTTATGCACATAGCCGGTATGAACGGCGTTTTCGTCCTCTCCGGGCACCTCAACGTAATACCAGTCACCGGAGATGTTTTTGACGGTCACACCTGTTCCTTCATTCAGTTCCGCGATAATGTTGCTGTATGTACCGGGGTTCTGCCGAAGATGCAACCCCCCCTCCAGCACATGGGCAACCATGTAGTCCGTAGACGGTAAAAACACATATTCCGAACTGACATAGCCACGGTAGTTACCGTAAATGATTCTGTACCAGCCCTCAACCTCTTCGCAGAAAACACCGATGCGCGTCCCTTCTTTGAGCTGCATGATCACAGGCGAGTCGGTTGTCGGGCGCATACGCATATTCACCTCGTCACCGATCAACGTGGCATCCTCAAAATACGGCATGGCATTCGCCGTTGTCGCAGGCAAAAAAAGCGCAACGCATATAGCGCATATTATGAAAACCAAAAAAATCAAACCAGACTTTTTGATCATAAACACCTCAGACAAGCTTTTTTTGTATTATACATCTGTATTTATACAATGTCAAAAAGCCGTCCGAGATAAGAACAGACGAATTCCATGCTTGTGCTTACGTGTTAATGTGATAAAATGAAAACAAGCATATTAAGGAGGCGGAACTGTGAAAATCGTACGGGTAAAAACAAACGACGAAATTTTTTATGCGGTTAAGGACGGACGGTTGCTTAAGCGCCTCGCCGAGCCGCCGTATGAGCGTTACGTGTTTACGGGAGAAGAAATCGCACTTGGCGATGTGACGCTGATCTCTCCCTGTCAGCCCACAAAGATTGTGGCTGTAGGGCTCAATTATGCGCAGCACGCTGCCGAGCTTAATGACAAGCTGATCGGCAATCCGGTGCTGTTCTTAAAGCCTGTCACCACGTTGATCGCACATGAAGCGTGCATCGAATACCCGGCCATATCGAGCCGCGTAGACTATGAAGCGGAGCTTGGCGTTGTGATCGGCAAAACGTGCAAAAACGTGACGCCGCTCGAGGCAAAAAGCTGCATATTCGGCTACACAGCGCTCAACGACGTCACCGCACGCGACATTCAAAAGCAGGACGGCCAGTGGACGCGGGCCAAATCTTTCGATACTTTTTGTCCTGTCGGCCCCAGCATCGACACAGAATTTGATCCGTCAGGCAAACGCATACAAAGCGTACTCAACGGCGAAGTCAAGCAGGACAGCACATTTGACAACATGCTGTTTAACGTACCGGATATTATTTGCTTTATCAGCGCGTGCATGACGCTGCTCCCGGGTGACATTATCGCCACGGGGACGCCTGAGGGTATTGGGCCTATGCAGCGCGGCGACACCATTGAGGTGCGCATCGAGGGACTGGATACGCTAAAGAATACCGTCAAATAACGGAGGGACAAACATGTACCAATCCAAGCTCAAATCTGACGAAATGGACAAGCTTTTTGAGGCCATACTCACGCTGAAGTCAGTCGAGGAGTGCTATATGTTCTTTGAGGATCTGTGCACGATCTCGGAGCTCACGTCCATCTCGCAGCGCTTTAAGGTGGCCGAGCTGCTCAGCGAAAAACACACCTGCCACGATATTTCAGACACAACAGGCGCCAGCACGGCCACAATCAGCCGTGTGAACCGCTGCCTGCTCTATGGCACCGGCGGATACCAGATGGCGCTCAAACGACTCAAACAGGAGGACTGATGGATTTAGCCAGCCTAAACACTCAGCAGCGCGAAGCCGTGGAAACCACGGAGGGCGCGGTGCTTGTTCTTGCGGGCGCGGGCTCGGGCAAAACCCGTGTGCTCACCACGCGCGCCGCTTATCTGCTTGAAAAGGGCGTGCGGCCCTATCACATTCTCGCTCTGACATTCACCAACAAAGCCGCCGCCGAAATGAAATCGCGTATCGCGGCTATCGCAGCGGGCGCGGACGACATGTGGGTGATGACATTCCACGCGATGTGCGCAAGACTGCTGCGCATCGAAGGTGAGCATCTTGGATACTCAAGCAGCTTCACCATTTACGACGCGAGCGACGCCTTGACCGTGGTCAAGGACATCCTCAAAGAGCTGGACGTGGGCAAGGACGCGGTGGAACCGCGCACCGTGCGGTCAATGATCAGCAAAGCAAAAAACGCGGGCGTAAGCCCCGCAAGGTTTAAAGAGGTATACGGCGAGGGCGATACCGTCAAATACACATCGTGGGTATACGGGCGCTATGAAGACAGGCTGCGTTTAAACAACGCGATGGATTTCGACGATTTGCTGTTAAAAACGCTGCTGCTTTTCGACGAATATCCGGACGTGCTGGACAAATACCGCCGCCGTTTTCACTACATTATGGTGGACGAGTATCAGGACACTAATTCCGTGCAGTACAGCATCGTTCAGCTGCTCGCCAAAGGCAGCGGCAATATATTCGTGGTGGGCGACGACGATCAGTCCATATACGGCTGGCGCGGCGCGGACATTTCCAACATACTTGGCTTTGAGAAAGACTTTCCGGGGGCGCGCGTGATCCGACTGGAACAGAATTACCGCTCGCATCAGGGTATACTCGATGCGGCAAACGGCATCATCCGCAACAACAGCGGACGCATGGGCAAGGAGCTTTGGTCCAGCATCAAGACGGGCCAAAAGCCGCTTGAGTTTGAAGCGGAGACCGATCTTGAGGAAGCGCAGTATGTCGCGGAAAAGACGGCAAGCCTGTTGCGTGAGGGCAAATACACGGCAAGCGATATCGCGGTGCTGTATCGCGTCAACAGCCAGTCGCGCGTATTGGAAAACAAACTCAAAGAACGCGGTGTGCCGTATGTGATCTATGGCGGACAAAGCTTCTATGACCGCAAGGAGATCAAGGATCTGCTCGCGTATCTGAATCTGCTTTGCAATCCCGATGCCGACCTTTGCTTTATGCGTGCCGTTGGGGTGCCGAAAAGAGGTATCGGCGACGTGTCGATGGGTAAACTATATGCGGCGGCACAAGCGCAGCATCTTTCGCTTTATGACATGTGCAATGAGCCCGAAGGGCTTTCTAAAAGAGCGGCTCAATCGCTGAAGGATTTCCGCGGCATGCTGGAAAACGTACGCGCCCAGATGGAAGACTTAAGCGTGCTGCAAATCGTGGAACGCATATTTGAGGATTCGGGGCTGCGCATGATGATGCAAAACGACATCTCTCCGGAAGGCCGTATGCGCCTGCTTAATGTGGACGAGTTTTTTAAGAGCGTCGCGGACTTTGAGCGCGATACACCGTCGCCCCATACGCTGGCAGGCTTTTTGGAACGCAGCGCGCTGATTTCTGATGTGGATGCCGTGGGCGACGAAGAAGACAAAATCATGCTGATGACAATGCACAGCGCCAAGGGACTCGAATTCCCCATCGTGTTCATCGTCGGGCTTCAGGAAGGGCTGCTCCCGCATCAGATGAGCCTGATGGATGGCGATGTGGAGGAAGAACGCCGGCTTTGCTATGTGGGCATGACACGCGCAAAAAAACGCCTGTATCTCACGTGGAGCGCCACGCGCTATGTGCGTATGGGGGCTAGCTTTGAACGTATGCCGGGCAAACGCTCCCGTTTCCTTGAGGAGATACCGGAAGGATGCATAGAACCCGCGGGCGTGAAACGGCAAAACACGGTCTATTTCTCACACGAGCCTGTGAGCCAGAGTCCGTATTCATTTGCGGCGCAAGGGCGTGTGAGTATGCCGTCAACCGGGCCGGTTCTTAATAAAAAAGCAGAGCATGCACCGTCCGCATTTACGGCGGGCGCCACCGTCTCGCATCCCAAGTTCGGCCAGGGTCAGATCGTCTCGACAAACGGCGAGGGCGATGAAAAAATTGCGGTGGTACGGTTTGATACCGCAGGCGAAAAGAAGATGTTTGTGGCATTCGCGCCGCTAAAAATACTATAAGGAAAAACGTATGGACGAGGCCAAAAAACGGATCGACGAACTGATTACACAATTAAATGAGCATATTTACCGTTACTACACGCTCGACGATCCAACCGTGAGCGATGCCGAATACGACGCGCTTTACGATGAGCTGGAAAAGCTTGAAAAAGAAACCGCCTATGTCCGTCCCGATTCTCCCACCAAGCGTATCGGCGGCGACGTGCTGCCCGGATTTGAAAAGCAGGCGCATCTCAGTCCGCTGTACAGCCTCGATAAGGTAAGAAGCGAGGAAGAGCTTGCCGCATGGGAGGCCCGCGCGCGCAAATTAGCCGACGGGCCGTTCGTCTATGTCGTGGAATATAAATTTGACGGGCTCACTGTCAATCTGCGCTATGAAGACGGTTTCCTTGTATCCGCCGCGACACGCGGAGACGGCAGCGTGGGCGAGATTATCACCAAGCAGGTAATGACGATCAAGTCCGTGCCGCTGTCCATCCCTTACAAAGGACGGCTTGAGGTGCAGGGCGAAGGGCTTATGCGTTTATCCGCGCTCAAGAAGTACAATGAAACGGCATACGAGCCGCTTAAAAACGCGCGAAACGCGGCAGCGGGCGCACTTCGCAATCTTGATCCCGCTGAGACGGCCAAACGCAATCTCAGTCTGTTTTGCTACAGCGTGGGTTACATTAAAGATGCCCCTTTTGATACGCATACCAAGATGCTTGATTTTCTCAGAGACAACCATTTTCCTGTCAGCAGCTTTACCGAGAAAGCACACAGCATTTCAGAAGTCACCTCACTCGTCAATAAAGCCGAACAGTCGCGCTCAGCGCTTGATTATCTGATCGACGGTGCCGTGATTAAAATCGACAGCTTCGCGGTACGTACAGCGCTTGGGTTTACACAGAAATTTCCTCGCTGGGCGGTGGCTTACAAGTTCGCCGCCGATGAAAAGACCACCACACTGATGGACGTTGTCTGGCAGGTGGGGCGTACGGGTAAAATCACGCCGGGCGCATTGCTCGAACCCGTGGATATCGGCGGCGTGTCGGTCTCCCGCGCCACGCTTAACAACGTGGGCGACATTCAAAGAAAGAAACTAAAAAAATATGCGCGCGTGTTTATACGCCGTTCCGGCGACGTCATTCCCGAAATTCTCGGTGTGGCGGAATATCCGGACAACGCTGTGGATATCAAAACGCCGGATGTCTGCCCCGCGTGCGGCCATCCGCTCGTAGAAAAAGGCGCTTATCTTTTCTGCGAAAATCCGCTCGTATGCCGCCCGCAGCTCACACGCGCCGTGGCCCACTTCGCATCGCGCGATGCGATGAATATCGAGACGTTCTCCGACAAAACGGCAGAAGCGTTTTACGATCACTTAGGGCTCAGCGACGTGTCGGATCTCTATTATCTGGATTACGATAAAATCAAGAGCCTGCCCGGCTTCGGTCAGAAAAAAGCGGACAACTTAAAAGCCGCAATTGAAAAGAGCAGGCAAAGGCCGCTCGGCAGCTTTATATACGCGCTCGGCATCCCGGGCATCGGCTCCAAAACAGCCAAGGATCTGGCCGCCAAATATCAGAGCATGGACGCGCTGATGCAGGCGGATACGGACAGCCTTATCGCTATTGACGGCATCGGCGATACGCTTGCCGAGAACATCGTCAATTTCTTTGCGGATGAGCGAGCGCGCAGCATTGTAGCGCGGATACTCGGGGCAGGTGTCTCACCCGTTTTTGAGCAGATTAAAACGTCTGACTCCGCATTATCGGGCAAAAAGGTGGTGCTGACAGGCACGCTTTCCAAATACACACGCAAAGAAGCGGCTGATATCATTGAGTCGCTCGGCGGCGAGATTGTCTCGTCGGTCAGCAAAAATACGGATATTGTGCTTGCGGGCGAAAGCGCGGGCAGCAAGCTTGATAAGGCGCGTTCGCTTGGCATCGCGGTGATCGACGAAGCACAGTTTGAGCAGATGACTAAATAGCTCAATACATCAAGGCTCCTTTCATCTTTTATGAATATAATAATAAATGCTTTGAGGTGGGATATGGAGATTAAACTGTATTCAAAATCCGATGAAGCTAAGCTTTTTGATCTGCTTCGCGAGGAAGATTGGTCTGACTACTGTCATAACAGCGACGGATACAAAAAAGCGTTGATTGGTTCCCTCACCTATGTGGCTTATGACGACGATGTGTTATGCGGTTATATCCGCTGCAGAGACGACGACGGCTTCGGAATCTATGTATATGATTTACTTGTCAAAAAGTCATATCGCGGGCACTGTTATGGCAGAATGCTGCTGGATAGAGTCTGTGCCGATCACCCAAATGATACCGTTTATGTCATGAGCGATGTGGACGGATATTATAAAAAGCAAGGGTACCAGCGCGCAGGCTCAGTTTTTTGTATTCAAGATTAAAACTTGTTGTAAGGAGAGTTTTTATGTCGCATACTTATTTTTTAGCAGGCAGACAGTGGCAGGCAAACGGCACCTATTACGATGAAAACGGATACGCGTTCGAGCTCTCCGGTTTGGCGTGCCTATCACGCAGCGAAGGCGAATGGTCGCTAGACGGCTATATGGAAGTCAAACTGGATACGCCAGTGCGCTTTGACAACAGATATCAAATCCATGAGACAGACAGTCCGTTCACCTATCGGTGGTCATCTTTTAATCCCGCTCTCGGCACGCTCAGCGGCACTTTTGAAATCATCGGAGACAATATCATATCCGCCTATACATCCGAAAACGGCAAATACAGCGGCACCGAAACACTGATACAGATTGACAAAAACACCTATCACAATGTCGGCGTTTCCTTTCATAATGGCCGCCGCATGTCCGCGTGGACGGCTGACCTCAAGTCAGAACAGTAAAAAAACCGCCAGATCCAGAGCATTTGTACCTTATTGTTATCAAATGTTATATTTTGTTTCCCGTCAAGCCAGTAATTTTGCACTATATGAGATAAAATACCACGAAAAAGACTTCCGTCTGTTTATTTTAACGGAAGTCTTCAGTATTCCAAGCTATTCTCTGGGCTTTCTATCACCATTTTAGCTATATATGTTCTGTTATGTTATATATTTTTCACAATTGTTATAGTTCCTGCAGTCTATTTCACCTGTTTCAGAGCAGCTTTTTGGTTTCTCTGTCCACGCTGCCCGAACCCAGTGTCACCACAATATCACCGGCAGATGCGTTTTCATCAAGATAATCACTGATCTCTTCAAATGTCGCAATATATTTGCACGGCGCGTTGGGGCTGATTGCCGCCGCAAGGTCGCGCGCGTGTATTTCGCCTCTGTCGATATCGCGGCCTGGATAGATATCCGGCACAAGCACCATATCGGCGTCCGAAAAGCTCACCGCGTATTTGTCTTTGAGCGTTTTGGCACGTGTATACGAGTTGCACTGGAATACCACCCAAAGCTTTTTGTGCGGATACTTTGATGCGGCGTTGAGACATGCCATAATTTCACTGGGGTGATGCGCATAATCATGGATCACTTTGACGCCGTTCTTCTCCCCCACAAGTTCAAACCTGCGCCCCGCAAGATGATATTTTTTTAGTGCTTTGGCGGCATCTTTAAGCTTTATACCAAAAATCTCGCTGCATACCGTGATTGCCGCCAGTGCATTCATCATGTTGTGCCTACCCACCACGCTAAGCGCTACTTTCGCTTTGCCGCTGGGCGATACCACGTTGAATACAGGACAGCCCATATCGTCATATGTCACATCCGTTGCCATATAGTCGGCATTTTCCATGCCGTATGTGACGGCTTTGCGTCCGCTGTTTTTTGCAACCTGCATCACCAGCGGGTCATGCACATTCGCAAAAAGCACGCCGCTTTCAGGCAGCAGCGCCGTAAACTGTGCAAATGTGTCCGTAATTTCATCAATATTCTTATAATAGTCCAGGTGATCGTCGTCGATGTTGTTGATCAGCACGTGTGTGGGCGAAAGCTTTAAAAAGCTTCGCACATATTCGCACGCTTCCGTCAATAACGCGGGATAATCGCCAATCGCCACACCGCCGCCCAGAAAATCCACCATGCCGCCCACGTGCACCGTCAGGTTCACGTCGCACTCACGCAATATCAGCGCGCTCATCGATGTAATCGTTGTTTTGCCGTGACAGCCCGCAATGCCGATTACTGTCTCAAACTGACGGCTCATCTGGCCCAGCAGTTCTGCACGTTCCAGCATGGGCAGCCCCAACTCTTTTGCTTTGTCAAACTCAGGATTTCCCGGCTTAATCGCGGCAGAGTAGACCACCAGTGATGCATCTCCCAGGTTCTTTGCGTTATGTCCAATCACAAACGGTATCCCCGCGCTCTTAAGCTTTCTGGTAAACGCTGATTCAGCGATATCAGAGCCTTGCGCTTTGTACCCAAGATGCTTGAGAATGATCGCAAGCCCGCTCATGCTGCAACCGCCGATGCCGATAAAATGAACCGTTCTCCCTTTAAATTCCTCTAAAACTACCATAGCCACCTCTTCGTCGTCTATGCTATGCAACCCCATATCAATGCATTATACTCCAAACGTCGCGCGAATATCAATAAAAAAACATTTAGCTATTTAAAAAATGAGTTTATCACTCTATAATGGACAGTGAACAATGACGAAGGAGAGCCTCTTATGGATAAGGCCGACAGAAAAACGCGATTGGCAATGGTTTCTGCGATGCTCACACGCGAACCCGGCAAAACCTACTCACTCAAAGTCTTCTGTGATATGTTCGCAGCCGCCAAATCGACAATGAGCGAGGACATTGCAATCCTCAAAAATATGTTTAAATCATACGGCCAAGGCGACATAGAAGTCACATTGGGTGCAGGCGGCGGGGTGCGCTTTATACCCGTGATAAGAGCCGAGCAGCGCAATGATATACTGGCGAAAGTCTCAGAAAAGCTTTCTGATCCTTCAAGGATACTGCCCGGCGGATATATCTATACGGTTGACATCTTCTCCAATCCCAAATACGTGGCTCCCATGGCAGAGATTTTGGCAGGCATGTTTATAAAGTCCAATCCCGATTTTGTGGCCACCGTGGAAACAAAAGGGGTCGCACTGGCACTGTTTGTGGCGCGTGCGCTGGCAAAACCGCTTGTGATTGCACGGCGGGATTTGAAAATAACCGAAGGCTCAGTTGTCACAATCAATTATCTGACCGGTTCTTCTAAGCGCATGATGACAATGTCCCTTTCCAAGCGTGCCGTCACGCCGGGACAAAAAGCACTGCTTATCGACGACTTTATCGCAGGCGGCGGCACTGTGCATGCACTTTTTGAAATGATGAAGGAATTCTCTATCACCGTCGTGGGATGCGGTGCGGGCATTGTCACGAAAACGCCGGAGAAAAAGCAGATTGATAATTACAAAGCGCTGCTGATGCTGGAGAACGTGGACGAATCCGCAGAAGAGATCATCATCCGCCCGATATAGACTTATTCTCTTATATTATTCCGTACTTTTTCCACATATCAACGTTATTCTTGCGATTCTTGCATTTATTCCTAAGCCCAAATTGACTATTTTTGTCGAAAAAAACATACAGTATGACGAAAGGTGTATAATGCAACATATCGTTTCACTGCCGGAGGTTCGTCATGGAAGACGTCATATTCACTGCATCGGCGCGTGTGCTTTTTTCTGTAAGAAAGCATGGCGACGATTATATATTTGAAAATATCTGCGGAGCCCTGATACAAAAGCCGCCCGTTATGAATCTTAAAGAAGCTTTCCCTTCAGAAGCTGCGGAAAAAATTATCCAAGCGTGCCGTCTTGCTTCATCCGGTCGGCAAGACAATGACAGCTTTTCAGCTGATCTTGGTTATGATGAGCCCTATAAGATATGTTTGATCCATCATGATCAATGCACGTCATTTTTCGCCGCTGAACCTATTATTCATATAGATAATGACAGCCCTCGTTCTGACAATATCTCATCAAAGTCTTTGGGTCAGAAGATTTACGATGAACTGTGCGATGCATCACATGACGGACTGTTTATGTGGCAGGTTTGGGAAGCGAATGATTTTTTTCTTGTCTATGCCAATCCGGCCTTTTATGATCAGGTCAATCTGCCAAGCGCATTACCTGACCGGACATTTAACGAATTATTTTCGGACAAAAAACCTTTTATCCCGCGCAGCCAGATTAATTTATGCATAAAAACAGGGCGTTCAATGACATTTACTCATAAATGCGCCGAGAAAACGTTCTGCGTTTCACTTCATCCGATTGCAGAAAACGGGCATGTTGTGCGCGTCGCGGGCACCAGTACAGATATCACAGAGCATGTCAATAAAACGTATCAGCTTGAATGCGCCAACAAACAGCTTGCACGTCGCGAACAAACTCTAAGAGAGCAGGCGCAATTTGAGGAGCTTATTGCACGCACTGCATGCGAATATATGGACACAGGCTATTCGGGTTTTTCCGCATGCTCGGACAAACTCATCGCTGAGCTTGGACGTCTGCTTCAGGTCGATTGGGTCTGCCTTTGGAAAAACGACGACACCTTATACGGTACAAGCAGTGACTGGTTTGCCGAGCAGACCGCAAAAGATATGCATTTGTTTCAGGCCCAAATGAATTCGGGAATTGGCGCGTGGGTGCATCAGTTTCGCTCTGGAAAAATTGTCGCCATAAACGACTTGGAATCGGAAAAGCGGCATCAATTATCAGCGTTTATACATTTAGCTAAACAGATGCACGCAATTCGTTCCATTCTGATCGTCCCCATCATGCGCGGGAATGATCTTTGGGGCGGCATCTGTGTGGCCCAGCAATATTCAAAGCGGGTATGGTCCACTATTGAGGTCAGCCGTCTCAAAACCGCTGCAGATACCATAATGAGCGCCTATCTGCGAATGAAAAAAGAAAAGCAATTAAGCGAGTCAAATAAAGTTCTGGCGGAATATGATGAATGCCTTCAAGAGATTCTTGATGTTCAGGAATCTCTGGCAAATGTATCAAGGCAATACACCGTTGTGGATTTAGATCATTTTTCCTCCTGCACAGAGAACATGCTTGAAGTGCTGGGCGGACTCACAGAGGTTGACCTTGCCACTATTCATGTGTTTGACAATGAGTGTTTTGTTTCTTATAAATGGCGCAAGAAAGGCTTGCCTTGCAGCCATCTGCGAGTGAAAAGTGTTCGGCCAGACCCAGAGTGGATGGACCATTTTAGGGACAATGATCATTATATCGTCGGCAATACGGCAGAAGACCAGCCCGCTTTGCCTTCCTTTCTCATGGATAAGATGCTTAGTCTTGGCATTAAGTCATTTATGGTTATTCCTATACGCGACAATGAAGCGATACGTGGCGTCTTGGTTTTAAGTAAAATTCTTGGCTGTCAGAATTGGAACAACACGCACATCCATACAGCAAAACAATTTGCACATGTTTTTCTTGGTGCCTATATAAAAATGTGCAGAGAAAAAAAGCTGCTTGCACAGAATCAAGCCCATTGTGCATGTGCTTATGAATCTGCTAAACATGCCGACGTTCTTCAAAAGGTCGCGAGAAGCGCTCAGTCGTTTTTTGACGCCACAACTGACAGTCTTAATGACGTTTTCAGCGAAGTATGCGAAGAGATTGCAAAGTTACTGCCCATACAATCCGTTAGCCTCATGCGCTATTATGAAGATTTCACAAAAACATGTATTTTGGTCGATTGGGCTTCTTCCCGCCGCTTGAAACGTACAGGCCGCAGTCTTATTCCTGATGGCGACACAGCTCTTAGCATTCCCGTATTGTATCGCGAGGCTGTCTGGGGATGTCTCCTTGTGAGTTTTGCCTCGGAGAAACCAAGCGATGCCTATATAAATACACTGGCGCTGATGGCACAATACTGCGCAGGCGCATACATGCGGATTTATCCCGCCATACAGAATCGCTTCTCCGTTGGCAAGGAAAAACCCTACCGCAAGACACTATCCCTTAAGGCACAGCCCGCCGTTATTTAACCATGCTGCTGCGTTGCACCGAGCCGTTTTGTCATGCTATAATCGAGCAACAAGGAGGCTGGCACCATGGAAAATCCAAGCTGGGTATTGATTACCGGAGCTTCCACCGGTATTGGCAAAGAGCTTGCTCTGCGATGCGCCCGTCAGGGTCATCACCTTGTTCTTGTGGCCCGCAGTGCCGAAAGGCTCTCCGCCCTGTCCAAAATAATATCAGAACAATATGATGTCCGTGTTGTGGTCATTCCTAAAGATTTAACGGTTGTCAGCGCACCGGAGGAAATTTTCTCCGAGCTTTCGCAGCAAAGCATCCGGCTTGATGTGTTGATTAATAATGCAGGAGCCGGCCAATGCGGCCTTTTTGAAGATATCGATCAGGCCAAGAATAATGAAATGATTGATCTTAACATCCGTGCTCTCACTGCATTGACAAACCTCGGTATTCATCACATGGGCCGCCACGGCGGTGGAAGAATACTCAATGTGGCTTCAACCGGTTCCTATCAGCCGGGGCCCTACACCGCGGTTTACTATGCCACAAAGGCTTATGTACTTTCAATCACACAGGCACTGCGCAATGAACTTAAAAACAGCCGCATCAGCATAAGCGCGCTGTGTCCCGGTTCCACAGCCACGGAGTTTTCGCAGCGTGCCGGTAAAGCAAATATTAAAGGTGCCATGTCCCCTCAAAAAGTGGCCGATGCGGCATATAAGGGCCTTTTCAAAGGAAAAGCCGTTATTATACCAGGTTTTATGAATAAGATATTCGTCTTCACATCCAAACTGCTTCCCGGCGCATTAAGCGCATCCGTTGTGGCCCGCATTCAACGCAGGCTCACTGAGTCGTACTAACGCTTATTTATTCTACAAGGTATTTTATTGTTATAATATGGTATAATGCAATTATTCGCATTTCTGATATAATGACGGACAGTTAAGGATTCCGTATATCGAAGCATATAATTGTCATTATCCTGTAACATTTTCGTAATATTTTCTTGCATTCCTTTGTGTTTCGATATAAAATAGAAAAAAACGAGAGGAATCAAATGTACAGACCAAGACGAGCCAGACGGTTCTCAAAACTGAAAGGAACGTTTTACCGCGTATCCAATGCGTTTTTGCATCTAAGTAAGCGAACGCGAATATTCATATTGGGCGGTGCAGCTGTTGTGGTGGCGGTGATTATCATCGTCATTTCGATACCTCATGGTGCCAGCACGCTGGCACAGCAGGACGAGAGCTATTCACTGGCAGCCGCCGGAAGTATTCCTTTGGCGCCAAGCGAAACAGCTTCGCCCACACCCACGCCGTCTCCCGCTCCCACACCCACGCCGGACCCCACTTTACAGCGTGGTGATGAGAACGAGAAGGTGCAGGAACTGCAAAAGCGGCTCATGGAGCTTGGATACCTCGATATCGATGAAACCACGCTGCTTTACGGCCCAGCCACAGAATACTCCGTGTTTTTGTTCCAACGTCAGCATGAGCTCCAGCAGGATGGTATCGCAGGGCCGCAGACGCTTGAACTTATCTATTCCGATCAAGCTCAGAAATATATGCTTTTGGAAGGCACCCGAGGGGAAGACGTAGACAGTCTGCAAAGGCAGCTGGTCGACCTTGGCTACTTGAGCAAAGTCACCGGTTACTACGGCACCGAGACAGTGGCTGCGATCGAAGAATTTCAATCGCGAAACAGCCTCGACGTGGACGGCATGTCCGGACACTACACGCTGGATATGATCTATTCTCCGGATGCAAAGCCCAGCGCCAATAAGGTTCAGTCTGAAAAACGGCGTGCAAACATTCTTGAAATGCTCGAAGTCGCGGCAGATCAGATCGGAGACCCTTACCGGCTCGGTCGCGAAGGCCCGGATTCATTTGACTGCTCCGGTCTCGTCTATTATTGCCTCAAACAAGCCGGTTCCTCGCGCGGGCGTTATAATGCAGCCGGATATTCCCGAGTGACCGACTGGGAGAAGATCACATCGATGGGCGATCTTGAAAAAGGCGACCTGTTATTCTTCTGGAACTCGGCCAAATCGAAGGTCGGTCATGTCGGCATCTATATTGGCGGCGGCAGAATGATTGACGCTTCTTCCAGCAACGGCAAGGTTGTCAAGCGTTCATGCACCACCTCATACTGGAAGAGGATGTTCGTCTGTGCAAGACGCCCCTGGTAGGTAATTCGTAATAAAATCGGCCGTCTCGGCGATAATGCCTGAGACGGCTTTTGTATTATACTTATTAATTATTCTTCACGATTTACAATGGTTTGTTTTTGATCATTTGCGCAAATACTTCCACAAGCGCCGGATCAAATTTCGTCCCTGAGTGATCGATAATTTCGGTTATAGCCTCATCTGAGGTCATTTTTTTCTTTCGCATTAACCAGTCATAGTTCTCTGCAATTGCAATAATTCTTGCCAGAAATGGGATGCCCTGAGATTTAAGACCTTTTGGATACCCGTTTCCATCCCACCTCTCATGATGGCTGTAAACGATGTTTGCTATATCCAATGTATCATCAAAAAGGTTGAGTATTCGGAAACCAACAACAGCATGCTGGTGTATCTTATGGGCTTGGTCTCTCGTCTCATTGCTGATGGCGTTTTCCTCCTCCTCGACAACCTTTCCGATATCATGGAGTAATCCGGCTTTTTTCAGCATCTTCATATCAACTTCACTGAGTCCGAGTTCTTTGCCCAAGACCTGAGCGATGCCACTCACCGACTCAGCATGATGGCGCTCTTCCGCGTTTTTTTCATGCAGTGCATCTACAATTGTCTTAATCATTTGCTCATTAACGGATTTGCGATTGTTGGTTTTATCCTTATACATGCTGTTTTCAGCGTTTTCCAAAGTTCTCTCTATGGCGATTTTTGAAGATGTCTTTGTGTCGTAGCCCATCGACATGCTGCATTTGATGGCAGACATCTTCGCTTCGGAAAACTCATTTTGCACTCTTTGTATGATCTTCTCAGCATTCTGTTTATCTGTATTGGGAAGCAGAATAATAAACTCATCTCCGCCCACGCGCGCCACAATGTCCTCATCACGACAAACCTTCTTGAGTATTTCCGCAGACTTTTCGATAAGCGCGTCTCCCGCTGCATGTCCAAATATATCATTAGTGAGCTTAAGCCCGTTAAGATCGCCAAATATGATCGATATAGGAATATTTTTTTTAACATCAATTGTTTTTAATGCGTCTTCAAAGTACATTCTATTATACAGACCTGTCAGAGAATCGTGACAGCTTAAATATTTAATGTGCTCCTCCGTTCTCTTTCTCTCCGTATTATCCATAAAGGTAACCACTGCACCCACCATCTCACCGTTTTTAAACTGCGGATAAGAATAATAGACAGTATCAAAGCATGTCCCGTCTGCTCTCCAGAACACTTCTTTTTCAGACTGTGTTCCCTCTCCGGTCTGGATAGTTTTTAGTATGCTGCAGTCCTCAAGGAATATAGGAGAACCGTCTTTGCGGCTATGATGAATCATCTCATGCATGTTGCACCCAAGAAGATCATCCTGGCTTTCAAACCCAAGCATCCTGATACAACTGGCATTGCAAAAAGTACAGTTGCCGCTTTTATCAATACCAAAAATTGCTTCAACAGTTGAATCAAGAATAAGCTGAAGTTTGTTTTTATTCTCTTCTAAAGCATCCTTCGCCGTCTGAAGGTCAATTGTCCTCTCCTTGACCTTTTCCTCCAAATTGTTGACAAGTGTGTAAACCGCATTGGCCATCTCATTATATGAACTGGAGAGCTTCCCGATTTCATCATCACTCTCCTGATTTGAATCATTCAGTTGCTTGGTCACTTCAATCATGCTGCCAATTGGACGAAGCAAATGAGCGACCTGACTGGTGACGTCATTCAAGTGCGATATGGGTTTGGCAATACTGTTAGGAATCACAAAAGACAAAACAATGGCGATAAATGCGACCAATGCAAACAAAACGGTGCTGACAAACGTGATCTCTCCCAGCGCAAAGGAGACCTTTTCGCGCACTTGATCCATTTCTTTGGTTGTGTAATAGCTGTATTCATACACATCTGACTGGATTAGTGACGTAATGGTCTGAATATCGTTCTCCCATATGGAAATGTTATCATTGTAATGCCCGCCGACCTCCTTATTATGGTCAATCTGCTTGACATATTTTTCGAGGTTGTTCAGCAGTCTCATGATGCTTCCAGCGCGTTGTTTATTGTCGTATAGACTGGTATTATCAATAAGATTCTGTGTAATCATACGCGCATCTTCAATGGTGCTATAGGGGTCTTGTTCCTCAACTGTGGAGTGCCCCGCAATGATTAAATATATCTTATAGTCGAATTCCTCTTTAAAATCAATATTGAATCTGGCGGCCTCGGCGGCATTTGTAATGATCTTATTATATTGTTGATTATAGCTATAAACATTAAACAGGAATAAAACAAAAAGAACCAACAATGGCAGGATGATGACAAGAAGTAAAAGCTGGATTTTTCGTGCCAGCCTTAAATGGCCAAGAAATTTTCCAAGCTTGTGTCTAAGTGATATGAACATTGCAACTCCTCCCGCTAGGGTATCACTAGAAGTGTTTATTAGTTATTGCATTGGTTTCTGTGTTATCAATATTCTGCTTTACATATGTCTGCTCAACTGGCCTATTCATCGCGCTCATTGCGAAATATTGGTCAATATTTTATGGTCTTAATTGTCATGATTAATTAGAAAAAATAACAGTGCCGTTTCAAATATTCGAGCCGTTTCAAGTGCTAAACTGGATGTGTAATCTTATATAAGCGCTTTATAATATATCCATTTTGTTTAATGAAGTTCTATGAGATTAAAAAGCTTGTTTTTTAGAAATTTTATGTTCTACAGTAGTCCACAAGATCGTTAATTGCTGATCTATCGGTAAAATCAACTGTCTGCCCATAGGTTTTAAGCATCATTTTCGTTTCTTCATCGCGGTCTTTTTCGTCGATTTTACTCACCTTTCTCTTGAGCATTGCCATCATAGCTTTATGGGGGATGTTGATATTCTTATAATCAATCGCACCTCTCAGGTGAAAGATTTTGATCGACTCGCGCATCATTGGCGGAAAATTCTTATCAATGATATGTGTATAATCCGTCAGCTGAGGATTTGCGAGCCCCACAGTAAACACGACAATGCGCTTTTCTTTTAATAGCTCATAGTTTTTGACAAGGAAATCCGAACCAATAATCCCGTTGGCATATAATCCGCCGCCGAAAATGATCGTTTGGTATTGACTAAGCGCCTCAGCGTTAACCCTAGTGATATCATAAAGGTCAGCGTCAAGTGCCTGCGCGATCCACTGCGCATATTTTTTTGTGGAACCGTATTTTGATTTGTATATAACAGTGGTCTTTCCCATATGACACCTCCGCTTTGATTCACTTTCATAATAACATAAAAAGCAATGTTTTGAAACGCCAATAAACAGCCGCTCAGCTGTATTTGCCAATTGGCATATCCTTTGCGTATCATTGCACACCTAGCTAAATGTGAAGAGCTTTTTTCGTCATACGGATTGCGGGCATGTAACGGTGACTCGGTTTTTGCCCGCGTTCTTCGAGCCATACATCGCGTGATCGGCCTGCGCTTTTAGTGCATCCGCTGTCATATGGGCGCAATGCTCCGCAATGCCGATACTGAGCGTTACGCCGAACGGTTGATCGTTTGGCAAAAACCGCAGCGAGGATACTGCTCCGCGCATGCGCTCGGCCACAGCCGCCGCCTGCACCGCCGCCGTACCCGGAAGCACAACGACAAACTCGTCTCCGCCGTATCGGCAGCATACGTCAAACCGCCGTATTGAGCGAAGCAGAACGTTTGAAACCGCTTTTAACACCTCGTCGCCGACCCCGTGCCCCATCGTGTCGTTGATCTGCTTAAAGTGATCGACGTCGATCATCATCAACGACAGCGGCCTGCCGTTAATTCTCGCTTTTTGCACCTGTCGTTTCAATACTTTTTCAAAATAACGTCTGTTGCAAAGATCGGTCAGAACGTCTTTCACCAGGTATTTCACACGGCTTGAGATCAGCCGGTATACCACGGCCGAGGTCAGCAAAAACATCACCGCAAAGCTGATTATAATGATGCTGCTGATGCCCGATATCAACGCATAAGCGTCAGATAGCGCAAACTCTGTGACGACCATCCCCACCGTGTTTCCTGTCTCAGGATCGGTGATGGGCGCATAGCCCTTCAAATATTCTCCGATGGCACTGTCGTGCAGCAGATCAGACGTACTGCGCTGCCCTTCATTGAATATGCTGATCTCCTCCTGGGTCATACGGCTCGAGCGCGTGCCGCTAGAATTACTCCCCTCTTCAAACACAAAGCCCTTGGTTTTCTCAGACACACGCTTTTCAATATACACCTCGGCGCCCGTCTCGTCGCTAATCCGTGCAAGCAGCACAGACAGCTGGTTCAAATACTCCTCCGTCAATGTGCCGTCACTTGCTATGCTGCCCGTCTCCTGCTGTGACAACGCAAGCCGAGCAGGCTTATCCACGGTCAAATCGTCATCTTCATATTCTTCGTCTATCCAATCTTCGTCTGTCCATTCTTCATCTGTCCACTGTTCGTCTTCCCAGATCCACCAAAATTCGTCCTCGCTGTACGTTCCCTCGTCGATATACGTCTCGTCATAGGTTTCGTCATATATGTCGTACGCATCATATTCATAATAATCTTCATCGCCGTAAAACGGCCCGTCATATAAATATAAATCTTCGTCCTCATCTGTTTCTTCCCCGTTCGCGGCGCCGAAGGCATCGACATCTGGCAGCACATATGCAGGCAGTTCTATAAAACGTTCAATCTCATCATCAATAAATGCCGCTACTGTTACCGATATGTTGATCGCTTTATCGCCGATCTCGGTCACAATCAGATTTCGCGCATTATTGTAGATGAAATAGGCAGGTGTGCCAAGCACGCATGCTGTTGTCAGCAGTACCGCCAACAAGGTAAGCAGTCTTTTTGTCAGTCCGGGCATAGGGCCTCCTTGCTCTGTCTTTTCCGCTTGTTGACTTTATGCACGCCGCGCCTAACGGTAAAACACAATGTGATGTACAGGCGCGCGTATCTTCTTTTTAATACCCCGAAACACCCGTGCTGAACCGCCATGCTGCCGTTTTCGGCCTGACATCGCATGTGTATCTGCTGCCATAATAAGATATACGTGCACTCTGGATGGCTTTACATAAGCTGTTTGGAACGGCATTTAAAGGTCATTTCAAATCTGTTAAGGGTAAAAAAGCAAAAGAAAAAAGCCCATAAGCGCTTTTAAAATGAGTTTTCTAATACTGGGTGTTTATAAAGGAATACCGACAAAACATTGATTAAATATGCGTTTTCTAACGGTCAGTAGTGGCATTTTTATTATGTGGGCAAGACGAGCTTTGCCCGCGGAGCCCACGCCTTGCGGCATTTGCTGACCGTGAGCGCAGCGAACAAGTAAATGCCGGTAAACTCAAAAGAGTGGCAATAGCCACTCTTTTAAAGCGGCTTTACAGCCGCTGGTCGGGGTGACAGGATTTGAACCTGCGACCTTTTACTCCCGAAGCAAACGCGCTACCAAACTGCGCTACACCCCGACGATGGAGCCAATGAGCGGGATCGAACCGCTGACCTGCTCATTACGAATGAGCCGCTCTGCCTGCTGAGCTACATTGGCAAATATGCTTTGTTTGTCTTGCCGACAGTATGTGATTATACCACAAGTATTTCGACGTGCCAATATATTTTTTTTAAATATTCGTGGCAATATGAAGCAGCTATATTTATTATAAGTTATAAAAAAAACAATCTCTTTGAAAGAAAAGCAAAGGCCTTCCGGACTGCGGAAGGCCTTCATCTTAATCGCCCTTACATATTCTCTTCGTATTTAACCACGTTGGACGATTCCGTCCATTCATCGACGATCTTCTGCCATGCTTCACCTTGCATCGTGGCCACGAGCGAATCGTAAATTTCGTCCTTCACGGAGTCAAACGATACCTCACCCGCCGGTACATCGCTGAAGTACTCAATGATATGGTATCCATAATCCGACGGCACCAAATCGGTAAAATCTCCGACTGCTGCTAAACCCATCGCGCCAGTCGTAAACGACTCGACATATGTTGTGCTGCCTTCCACCACCGAATATCCGGATTCGGGCATACCCGCATCATCGTTGTATGTGGTAATGGCTTCATCAAATGTGATGCTTCCGGATTTCAGCTTGCCCAGTACGTCATCAGCCTCTCCCTGAATATCCGCGAGTGCCTTTTCCAGCAGATAATCAGCCTGATCGTCGTAGCCTTGTTCGCGCAGCACCTTTATTGCGCCCGACGCGTTATCATCGATCATAATGAGCACCTGACGCACAGTTCTCACACCAGCCGGCACATAATAGGCTGTGCCCCCGCTTGATACAGTGGATTCATATTGTGTCGGGTCGGCATCCATGGCCTCTTTGTCGGACGCCACCTTTTCGTCATATTTAGCCTGAACCTCTTCATCCGTCGGCAGTATGTCGCCTACAAGTTCAGTTCGGGCAGCTTCTTCTGCAATCTGAAGCTTATATGCGCCCATAAAATCATCCTTGGTATAACCCATGCCCGTTAACATCTGCTGCTCATAAGGCGCTTTGGCTTGCTGATACTCCTCATCCGTATAGCCTTCGCCAAGCTGAGATTCAATCTCGGAACCGTAATAGTAATCGATATACGAATCTAAATCGGCCTGAGCCTTGCTCTCAACCTCAGCAAGCTGCTCATCGGTCAGATCCAAATAACCGTTTTCGGTGAGCTTCTGGGTCATGATCTTTTCATTAACCAACGAGTCAATGATCATATCTCTGATATAGCTGCCATTCGTCTCGTCGTCTTCGGATACACCATACTGCGTCAATGCGCTTGCATACAGCGGATAATACTCTTCATAATATATGGACTCTCCGTTCACCTCTGCCACAACAGGATTTTCGGTGGCTTCGGGTGAAGCGCTTGCAGTCGCTTTTTCTTCTGTTTCTTTGACCGCGCAGGCACCAAAAAGCATCAATACTGCTATGATGACGCCAAGCAGGGCCACGAATCTCTTGTTCAATGGTTCATCCTCCAGTTTATTATTCATCTTATTGTTTCATAATCTTTTGACAATAACAATACATCGTTATGAACAAATTGTAAATATCCATGCTCTTCCGAATATGTAAAAACCATTTTAATGATTGAAAATGCCCTGAGCGGGATAAAATGACCATTGAAAACCGGCAACTATTCTGAATATGGAGTGATGATGAAATACGGAATTATTGACCTTGGATCCAATACCATCCGTCTGGCTGTTTACCATGCCATAAACGGCATGCCTGTCTGCTTATTTACAAGAAAAGTGTTCGCACGTGCTGTGTCATACAGACGTGACGGTATCATGTCGCCGGAAGGCATCAGCGTCATCATGCGTGCGCTTCGTGAACTAAGCAGACATGCGTCGTATCATGATTTAACCTCGCTCTGGTGCTTTGCAACCGCATGCTTGCGCGGTTTAAAAAACCAAGGCGAGGTCCTGGCGGCCATCAAAGATGCATCCAGTCTTGCCGCCGAGGTGCTCACAGGTAAGCAGGAAGCGACATACGGCGTGAGCGGCTTGATCGCATGGTCTCATGTCAGCGACGCGGTCTCCATTGATCTTGGCGGCGGCAGCTGCGAAATCTCTCTCATAAAAAATAAAAGAAGTGTTCATTCGGTATCTGTCGATATTGGATCAGTGAGCGCATACAAAGATCACGTGACGGGCATTTTCCCTGACCAAAACGAGATTGATAAGATCACTCAACGTATTTTGCAGGCGATTAATGGTCTGTCATGGCTGAAAAACTGCAGCATAGATGCGGCATGGGCGATGGGCGGCAGCGCGCGGGCCATGTGCCGCATCCACCGTGCGCTTTATCATCCTGATGCGTCTCTGGATGATTACAGCCTTGAAACCACTCAAATGGCACCTCTTATTCAAAAACTCTGCGCCATGCAGCTTAACGGTATCCGCCTTGCCGATCAGTACTGCCCGGGCCGCGTCTTTACGCTGATCCCCGGCATCGTCATACTGCGAGAAGTGTTGGCCTTTGCGGGAGCTCAGCGATTGCGGCTGGCGTCGGCGGGCGTCCGCGAGGGCTATCTATTAAGCAAACTTGGCCTGGCTTAGGGAGTATTAATATGGAATCCCCGTATATCAACAGGGAAGTCAGCTGGCTTAGCTTTAACCGACGCGTGTTGGAGGAGGCGCAGGATGCACGCAATCCGCTACTGGAACGGCTTAAATTCTTATCCATCTATAGCTCCAACCTCGATGAATTTTTCATGGTGCGCATCGGGGGGCTGATGGATGAGATACTCGCCGGCTTCAACGGCAAAGACGTACTCACCGGCCTGTCGCCTGCTCAGCAGCTCGATATAACCCTTGGCATCGTCCACAGCATGGCAGACGACTATCAGAAGACGCAAAAGAAGCTGTTTGCTGCCCTCAGCAAGACGGGTGTTGTGCGGCTGAACCCGGCGCAGATGCAAGGCCGCTCTTTGGCAGCACTAAAAAAGCAATATTTTGAAACAGTCGTACCGCTCATCACAGCTGTTGTCATCGATCTGAAACATCCTTTTCCGTTCCTTCCATGCGGCACATCATTTGTGGGGGTGAGAATCAAAGGCAAAAACAATGACAAGCTCGGCCTTATTCTTCTTCCCGACGCGGCGCCAAAGATCATTGTCACGGCAGATGAAAAGCTGAGTTTTTTTTTCGCGGAAGACGCTGCGGCACTTTTTTCAGCCGACATTTTTCCCAAATACGATGTTGCTGAGCAAGGTATCTACCGGGTCACACGCAATGCGGATATTGTGCTTGATGACGATGCACTGCCCGACGGCACCGATTACCGACAGGCCATGGCGCATATACTCGAAAAAAGAAAGCGCCTTGAGCCGGTCCGCCTGCAATCCAGCCTGCCTGCGAATTCAAAGCTCACCCGCATGCTAGCCAAACGCCTGGAGCTAAAAAACAATCAGGTATTTATTGAATCAAGCCCGCTTAACATGAGCGCCGTGGGGCCGCTTATCGATACGGCCCGTACCTCAGGCTACGCACAGCTTTTATACAAGGATCTGAATCATGCATATGTGCCGAGCCTCCGCCGCGGCGACAGCGTTATCGCGCAGACACGAAACCGTGACCACTTGCTGATTCATCCGTATATGGATTTTGACGCCGTGCTTGCGCTGCTGCGCGAGGCCGCGTTCGACCCGACTGTTGTGGCCATTCGCCAGACGCTTTACCGCGTATCCTCTCAATCCGAAGTCGTCAGGTATCTCGCGTCCGCCGCTCAGAACGGCAAGGAAGTCACCGTGGTGGTGGAGCTGAAAGCACGGTTTGACGAGGAGAGCAACTTAGGCTGGGCCGCCGCACTTGAAGAAGCAGGCTGCCGCGTGATCTATGGTACCGGCGGTCTCAAGGTGCATGCCAAGCTGCTGCTCATCACACGCAGCACCCCCAAAGGCCCGCGGCATACCGCCCATATATCCACAGGAAACTACAACGAACTCACCACGCGGATCTATTCGGATGTCGGTCTGCTGACTGCCAACGATGACATTGCCAATGACATTATTCTTTTCTTTCGGGAAATCGGCGCAGGCGCTTCGGCAGGGCCTTATAAGACGCTCAGCGTATCCCCGAACGGCATTCGCCAAACGCTCTGCTGTCTTATCGACGATGAGATTGCCTCCGCACAAAGCGGCGGCAGCGGGCATATCATGTTCAAAATCAATTCCCTTTCCGACAAGGGAATGATCGACAAGCTCATTGAGGCGTCACAGGTTGGGGTGAAGATCGACTTAATCGTACGCGGTATCTGCTGTCTGAAAGCACCGATTGACGGCCTGACGGAAAATATACGCATTGTCAGCATTGTGGGGCGGTTTTTGGAACATGCACGCATATATTGGTTCTCCCACAGCGACGCGCTGTACATCTCCTCCGCAGACCTCATGACGAGGAACCTTAACTCGCGCATGGAGGTTTTGTGCCCGGTGTTTGACAAGCGCATCGCCTTGCAGTTAAAACGATTGATGATAATGCAGCTTTGCGATACGGCTAAGGGACGCATCATGCAGCCGGACGGGGGCTATGCCCGCCTGAAAACTGACAGCGGCATCAGTGACAGCCAACTAGCACAGTATGCGCTTTGCGCCGATGACGACGCGATTCAGCAAAAGCGCTGGCTCTATAAAACCGGGAAAAACCTTCGTAAGGCGCTGGGCTATGCGTTTGTGCGTCTCGGCCGGCGCATATATCGAGGCTGATTTAAGATATTGGCCTTATACGCCGCTTTCTGCTATAATAAAATCAGCATAATTTTTTCAAAGGAGAGCCCGTGTGAGCAAGTTCTTTTCGAGCATTTGGACAAGCATCACAGATTTTTTTGACAATATCGGTCAGTACGCAGACGATGCTTTGATTGGTCTCATAAAGATTATCGGCATCATTGTGCTGGCGCGCATCATTGTGGCTCTGGTCAAGCGTGTGACGCGGCGGGTTGTCAAGAACCAGACAAACCGCAAACCAAGCTCTACGATTGCCAAGAAAGCCGAAACTGTCCAAACCGTGACAAACTCCATCGCCAAATACGTGATTTACTTCTTCGCTGTGATGGGTATACTCGGGGTGCTTGGCCTTGGCGATGTGGTCGGCTCAATGCTGGCTGCGGCGGGTATCGGCGGTATCGTGATTGCGCTGGGTGCCCAAAGCCTCGTGAAAGATATTATGTCAGGCATGTTCATGCTGTTTGAGAACGAACTCACCGTGGGTGAATATGTGAAGATCGGTGACAATGAAGGCACAGTGGAAGCCGTGACGCTGCGCACCACCACGATCATCAAGTTTACCGGGGAAGCAGTGACCATCCCCAACGGCAGTATAGACACGGTAATCAATTACTCGCGCGGCGGCCATCTTGCGATCATCGATATGCCGATTTCTTACGACACCGATATTGAACTGGCAGGAAAAGTTATGCAGGACGCGGGATTGGATTATATGACCGGCCATGATAATATACTTGAAGAACCTCGTATACTCGGTATAATAAAATTTGATGATTCGCAAATGGTGCTGAGAATGGTTATACGCGTGGCGCCGCTCACCCATTGGGAAACTGAGCGCGCACTTCGCAAGTTGATAAAAGAAGCTTTTGACAAAAACGGTGTCACCATTCCCTTTCCGCACCGCGTTATTGTCAATAAATAACGGAGGACTTTTGTGCAATATCAACTGTCTGATGTGGTGCAGCTGAAAAAACCGCATCCCTGCGGCGAAAATAAATGGCGGATTATCCGTGTTGGAATGGACGTAAAAATCAAGTGTTTGGGTTGCGGGCATATCGTTATGCTTCCTCATGAGGTTTTCGTCAAAAGATTAAAAAGGATACTGCAAAATGAAGAATGACGATATGGTACCGGAGAATGAGCAGCAGCGTTCGCGGATGAAGCTTAAAAAGGACGCCAAGAGAAGCGAAACAAGAAACTGGATTATATCATTGGTGGTCGCGTTCACCATCGCGCTTATGCTGCGGCTGTTTGTTTTCGAATTTATCAGTGTATCAGGCCCGTCCATGCAGCCCACGCTTTATTCTCACGAATACGTGTTTATGGAAAAGGTGACCTATTGGTTTGAAGAACCGGCTTACGGCGATGTGGTGATCTGCAAGTTTCCAGGCAGTACCGCGACTTATGTAAAGCGCGTCATCGGTGTGGAGGGCGATGTGCTTGAAATTAAAGATGGAACGCTTTATATTAACGGCCAAGAAGACAAGACCTATTTTTCGGGATACATTGACCATACGATGCCGCCCACCGTGGTACCGGATGACAGTATTTTCGTGATGGGTGACAACCGCAACCAGTCAATGGACTCGCGCTACGATACTGTGGGACCGCTTAATAACAACATGGTGCTGGGCAAAGCGTTGTTTGTGATCTGGCCGCCCAAAGAAATCGGCGGCTTATAAAGAATATAGATACAGAAATTATTGTGGTGGTGGAAACTGATCTTTATTAAGGGGTTTTAATCTGATGAGACAAAACGGCATGATGACAGACAGCGATCAATCCGCCACACGCATGGAACTTAAAGCCGAGGCGAAACGCAGTGAAATGCGCGGATGGGTCATTTCAATGACTATCGCCATCACTATCGCACTTATGCTGCGGCTTTTTGTTTTTGAGTTCGTGAGCATCAGCCAATCTTCCATGGAACCGACGCTCTACTCCCACAACTATGTGTTTATGGAGCGCGTCACGTACTGGTTCCAGAAGCCCGCATACGGCGATGTGGTGATCTGTTCATTTCCGAACAGCAGCGCCACATATGTCAAGCGCGTGATTGGCGTGGAAGGCGATACGCTTGAAGTAAAAGACGGCGTGCTGTATATCAACGGCGAGGCCGATAAAACCTATTTTTCCGACTACATTCAAGGCACGCTGCCCAAAACCGTGGTGCCCGATGGCTGCGTCTATGTGATGGGTGACAACCGCAATGTGTCCGTGGATTCGCGCAGTGTCGGCCCGCTGACGCTCGATATGATTAAGGGCAAGGCGCTTTTCGTGCTTTGGCCGCTGGATCAGATGCACGGGCTGTAAGAATCAATCAATAATGAATGAAAAAAGCCCTCGGCGTTTTGCCGAGGGCATTGCTGTCTCTATTCCTGCTCGGTGAGCATCTTCGTCTTTTCGGCGATGGCCAGCGCATCGATCATCTCATCCATATCGCCGTCCAAGAACTGCTCCAGTTTGTAGAGCGTGAGCGATATGCGGTGATCCGTCACACGCCCCTGCGGGAAGTTGTAGGTGCGGATACGCTCGCTCCTGTCTCCCGAACCGATCTGGCTCTTGCGGTTCTGTGAAAGCTCCTTGTCCTGCGCTTGCTTGGCAATGTCGTAAAGACGCGCTTTTAAGACCTTCATCGCTTTTTCTTTATTTTTAAGCTGCGATTTTTCATCCTGACACGTCACCACGAGGCCGGTCGGCTCGTGCGTGATGCGCACCGCGGAATCCGTGGTATTCACGCTCTGCCCGCCGTTGCCCGACGATCGGTATACGTCAATGCGCAGGTCGTTTTGGTTAATATCAATGTCCACATCCTCCGCCTCGGGCAGCACCGCCACCGTCGCCGCCGACGTATGGATCCGCCCGGACGATTCCGTTTCAGGCACACGCTGAACACGGTGAACACCGCTTTCATATTTTAACCGCGCATAAGCGCCTTTGCCGGAAATCAGCAGCGTGAGTTCCTTGACACCGCCCAGTTCAGTAATATTGGAGCCCAGCTTCTCGATGGCAAAGCCCGCGCGTTCCGCATAACGCGTATACATGCGCCAAAGATCGCCGCCGAACAGCGCTGCTTCATCGCCGCCTGTACCGGCTCTTATTTCGAGCACCACGTTTTTATCATCATTGGGGTCTTTGGGAACGAGCAGCAGCTTCAATTCCTCCACCATCTTCTTTTCGTTCTGCTGGCGCAAGACGAGTTCTTCCTTGGCCATCGCCGCGATCTCCTCGTCTTTATCGCCCGCCATCAGCTTTAAATCGTCAATTTGCATGTGGTTGTCTAGATACTCATCGTACTTGTTTACCACATCGGATAACGCCGAATGCTCCTTAACGAGCTTTGTATACAGCTCCTGATTGGCGATCACATCGCTCTTGGACAGCTCGCTTTCAAGCTCCAAGTATCTCTTTTTGTTTGTTTCCAGCTTGTCAAACATAATACACCTGTTATCTTCGGGCTGTGATGATTCTGTCGCGCCCTGCATAATCTTTTTTACACGTTACGCCGCGAAAACCGCCTGCTTCCAGCAGTGCGGCAACGTCTCTTCCCTGCTCCGCGCCGATTTCCAGCACCAGCGCACCGTCTTCATATAAATATTGCCCCGCTTGCTCAGCGAGAATACGGTAGAACTCAAGGCCGTCCTCCGCCGTCAACGCCATGCGCGGTTCAAAAAGCCGCACGCCCGTCTCCAGCGTTTCATATTCGCTGTCGCTCACGTACGGCGGATTGCACACTATGATATCATACGCGTCTGTCACAGAGCCAAACATATCGCTCAAAAAAAAACGGACGTCCGCAATATTTGTTTTCGCATTCTTCTTGGCGACAGCGAGCGCTTTTTCGCTTATATCGCATGCATCCACCGGTATGCCTGTTTCCGTCTGCATCGATATCGCAATACTACCGCTGCCTGTGCACATATCAAGCGCACGTTTAAAGCCGTTTGTGCCAATCAGACTGATGGCTTCTTCAACGACAAGCTCGGTTTCCTGACGCGGAATCAGCACATCGGGCGATACGGACACGGTGATATGCCTGAAATACGCACGTCCTGTCACATATTCGACGGGCTCACCAGCGACGCACCTTAACACCATTGCCTCAATCTCGTCCATCGCGGCGGCATCCACATCGCCGAATACAAAAATATCAGCAAGGCCAATGCCGAGCGCCTCGGCCACGATCACACGGGCCTTCGCGTCGGGTTCTTTGATACCCGCCGTCTTAAGCGTCTCCCTGACTGATGCATATGCGTCTTTTGCCGCTGCCATGCGTCTATTCTTCCGCCTGAATCGGCTGCGAAGGCGTTTTTGCTTCCTCCTCCGCCTTATTAGTTGCGGGCCGGTAAAAGCTCTTTACGAGCTCATCGAGCTCTTCGTTGGTGACTTCATCCTGCGCCGCGCGGAAGGCCACAATTGCGACCTCCACCATGCTGTCATCCGGGTTTGCCGTGGTAAGCTTTTGCAGCATCATGCCCGGCCAGCGGATAATGCGGAAAAATAGCGAATCGCCCTTGGCCGCAAACTTCAAAAATTCATATCCCACGCCTGCGACCACCGGCAGCATCAGCAGCCTTAAGCCAATGCGTGCATACCATGACGGGCTCCACCCAAGCAGTGAAAACAGCAGTATGGAAATCACCATGACAAGCAGCAGATAGCTTGTCCCGCAGCGCGGATGCAGCGTTCTGTATTTTTGTATATTTTCAACGTTGAGCGGGTCCTCGTGCTCAAAGCAGTTGATCGTTTTGTGCTCGGCGCCGTGATATTGGAACACGCGCTTGATCTCTTTGATAAGCGTAATGAGCATCACGTAACCAAAAAACAGCATCAGTCGGATACCGCCTTCAACCAGGTTCATCAAAACAGATGACGCGATCAGCGGTCGCAAAAGGTTCGCCAACACGGTGGGCAGTATGAAGAAGATGCCCACAGCCAGCCCGACGGATAGAATCACGGCAAACACCATTGCCACATCCATTGCATCCTTACCGGACTTCTTAGCGATGTATTTTTCAAACTTGGAGGGCTCATAATCATCAGCGGTGTCATCATACAGCTTTGCTGATTTGGTGATCGTCTTCACACCGAAAACCATCATATCAAAAAACGACACAACGCCGCGTACAACGGGCCATCCGAAAAACTTGTTCTTTTTGGTTGCGGAGACAACGTCTTCTCGATCATAGACGATCTCACCCGTGGCTTTTCGCACCGCGAGCCCGCTCCTAGACGAAGAGCGCATCATCACGCCTTCCAGCACGCCCTGCCCGCCAATATTGCATTTTTTCATAATGCCCCTCATTTCTTGTTTCAGGTGCCACAAGTATACACCATTTTTAGGGGAAAGTAAAACAGACCGTCATTTCGGTCTGCTTAAACATCACATCACGTTTACTTTTTAATGCCGTATCTTTTGTTGAAACGGTCAACGCGGCCGCCTGTATCCACCAGCTTCTGTTTACCGGTGAAGAACGGATGGCACTCAGAGCAAATTTCGATCTTAAGATCCTTTTTGACCGAGCCCGTTTTGAATGACGCACCGCATGCACAAGTGACCGTACACTCATGATACTCGGGATGTATGCCTTGTTTCATTTGTACTCACCTCTATTTCTCGAACCGGCGGCAAATAAAAGCTGCCAGCGTAAAAGTCACAAAACTGATTATAACATAACTCTGCAAAAAATCAACGGTTATTTTTGTGAAAAAGCGCTTTTTTAGGCTTGAAAACTGCCGCTTTGTTTCCACATATCATCAGCTCAACAAAAACCGCCCCATGCTAAATTTAAGACTTTGTTAATACGGCGTTATCACTTTTGTTTCGGTTCTCTTTGAGCTTTAGCCGCACAGCCACGATACTGACCATGACGATTGCTCCCATGCTGAAGTAGCCCACGGTATACCCGAAATGATCCATCAGCACGCCCATAAAAATCGGCCCCAGCGTCATACCGATCCCGTAGCTGGCCTGAAAAACAGCCATGGTGGTTGACCTAAAGCCCTCTTTTGCATTTTCCATCGCACATGCCATCAGCAGCGACATCAGCGCGCCATTGGCGATGCCGCTGATCCCTTGAATAATATAAAGCTGCCATATCGCCGTTGTCAGCGGCGTAAATATACAGTTCACAATAAGACAAATCAGAAAAAAAGTAATCAGCGTTTTGTTGCTCCACCGTTTGGCAGCGCCAAGCATCAAAGACGCTAATACTGATACCGCCATAAATACGATCATGAGAAACGCGAGCTCGGATTCATTGTTTGTGAGCTTTATGGCATAGGAGGTGGTGAACGACATGGTCGTTGACAATATGACCGCCTGCAAAACCATGCCAAGCAAAGAATAGAAAACCAAAGATTTATCTTTTAATATCTCAAGAAGTTTTTTTTGCTCAATATTCGTCGGCTCCGTTCTCTCTTCCTTAATAAATACGAGCGTTACCAACCCCAAAGATGCGGATATGATGCTGGCCGCGAAAAGGAACGACACACCAAGCGCTTCATTAATATAAGCGCTTGCAATAAAACCAAGTAAAATGCCGCCGTTATTAGCCGCAATCACAATGCCTGTCGCTTTTTTTAGCTCACTTGTATCAAACAGCGACGAAAAAAAGACTGTGACCGAAACCCACGTGGCCGATGTCATGCCCGAGAAGAAATTGGCAGCCAAAAATGCCGCCGGAACCGGAAACAATATACGGATTGTCGATGCCGCTGCCGCACTCAGCAATCCTAAAAATATCAGTTTTTTCTGCGGACTTCGCCTGTCTGCCAGCATCCCGACTGGTACACGAAACAACACCTGTGCAAAACCGTATGCACCCACAATGATACCAACAAACGATGAAACCGCTCCTAAAGACAACAGGTATGGTGTATGATAGGGAATATAGACATATTGAGCAAACCAGAAGAACAAAATCATAATAATGAGCAGTGTTTTAGTGATTGCTGGCTTTTGCATAATGAAATCTCCGATGCTATGCGCTTTTTGTCATATGTGCATTTTAGTCTCATTGACAGTGCATTGCAAGTCGTCTTATATACATTATCTATTGACATAAAGCCCTCGGCTGTCATATACTAGTTATCGAGCTGAGAGAATGCATTTGACAATTGTATAAGAGATGAGATGAGTACAGATGTTATTCTTGACGACTCAAAAATAACATGATTAGAGGAGACGAGTATGAGCAAAAACATTCCTAACAAAGTCTATTTATCCGAAGATGAATTACCCAAACAGTATTATAACATTGCGGCTGATATGCCAAACAGGCCTCAGCCTTATTTGAATCCCATGACGCAGCAGCCTGCTGCCGCTTCCGATTTGGAACCGCTGTTTGCAAAAGCGCTGATCGAGCAGGAAATGTCCACAGAGCGTTATATTGACATTCCTAAGGAAGTCAGAGATATCTACGCCAAATTCCGTCCGTCGCCGCTTGTGCGCGCATACGGGCTGGAAAAAGCGTTGGACACACCCGCCAAGATCTATTACAAATACGAAGGCAACAATCCCTCGGGCAGCCACAAATTAAACAGCGCTGTGCCGCAGGCGTTTTTTAACAAAATCGAAGGCATTAAGCGTTTATCTACCGAAACGGGTGCGGGCCAATGGGGCAGCGCGCTTTCCATCGCGTGCGCCATGTTTGAGATGGAATGTGCGGTATATATGGTTCGTGTCTCTTACGACCAAAAGCCGTACAGGAAAACGCTGATGCGAACCTATGGTGCCAATGTGGTTCCAAGCCCTTCTAACTTGACCAACGCGGGCCGCTCGATACTTGCCAAAGACCCGAATTCTCTTGGAAGCCTCGGCATTGCCATCTCCGAAGCCGTGGAAGATGCGGTGATGCGCGAAGACACGCATTACGCGCTGGGCAGCGTGCTCAACCACGTCATTCTGCACCAGTCCATCATCGGCCAGGAGGCCAAAAAGCAGTTTGAAAAAATCGACGAATATCCGGACATCATCATCGGCTGCAACGGCGGCGGCTCCAACTTCTCGGGCTGTTCGTTCCCGTTCCTGCATGAAACACTCACGAAAGGCACCAAAACGGAGTTCATTGCCGTGGAACCTGCGGCCTGCCCTAAACTGACCAAGGGCAAGTTCACGTACGATTACGGCGATACCGCCAAAATGGCGCCTATCACAATGATGTACACCTTAGGGCACGATTTCGTGCCGGCGGGCATCCACGCAGGCGGCCTGCGTTATCACGGTGATTCCGCTCTGCTGTCTCAGCTTTATCACGACGGCTATGTGAATGCGGCAGCCGTTCATCAGACAGACGTTTTCAAAGCGGCAGTACAGTTTGCACGCAGCGAGATCATACTGCCCGCGCCTGAATCATCTCATGCCATTGCGCATGTGATCGAAAAAGCGTTGGAATGCAAGGAATCCGGTGAAGCCAAGACGATTTTCTTCAACCTCTCCGGCCACGGTAATTTCGACCTCGCGGCCTATGAAGAATACCTTGCCGGCAATCTGGAAGACTTCGAGTATACCGATGAAATGCTCGAGCAGGGTCTTTCCACGGTTCCCGCTATCGGCTGAAAATGTTGATGTAAAGCGGCTGCGTCTCGCGGCCGCTTTTATTATATGACAAATCACAATAAAGGAGTTTCTTATGACGAAAGAAATCAAAGTTCTCGACGGCATCACACGCAAAACGCTTTGCCACGGCGAAAAAACGATGATGACAGAGTTCAAGCTGCAAGGCGGCAAAACACTGCCCATGCACAATCACCCCCAAGAACAGACAGGCTATCTGGTTTCAGGCCATATCATCCTCACCATCGGAGAAGACCGGCACGACACTTATCCCGGCGATGCCTGGATTATCCCTCCCGATGTATCGCACGGTGCAAAGATTATTGAAGACTCTGTCGCGATCGAAGTGTTTTCTCCCGTCCGAGAAGATTACCTGCCGTAAAATAAGAATTTGAAGAAATAAAAGAGCGGCTGATAAAGCCGCTTTCTGTTTGTCGAAAAAGCTATTTTTGTCATTCTGAATGACCGAAGCGAAATGACTACGCAGTGGATCAGAATCTATAGTGTTTAAGCAACTTCTCAGATTCTTCGCGTGCGCTCAGAATGACCAGATATGGGGTTTATCAACATCCTAGAGCGACTGTTAAACCCGCTTTGTCGTATGCTGAATTTATATTAGAATGCTTAATACGCTTCCGTTCGTGCTTTCAATGTATTGCCTATAAGCCGCCACGGTGTCACTGTAAGCGGTCACGGCGTTTCGTGTCGATATTGAATCGCCCAGAGCCTCCCTGACTTTTCCCGTATTGGCTTTGCTCGTTTCAAGAATACCGAAAAAGTCCGACATATCGGTGTCTTTTGCAAACAAGCTCACCACGCTGCTGCTCAGCGCATCGTCTGTGCCCCGGTCTTTAACCTGACTCAGCTTGTATAAGTCCTTGGCATGGCTCGCGGCACTGCCAATCGTGCCCAACGTGGTTTTACTGCTGAGCATATCCAGCGCATCGTTTATATCCGATACGTTGAACTTCGCCTGTGACACAGCAGATGCATCCACAGCATTTTGCTTAAATGTGTCGCTGTTTGTCAGGGCATAAATGTTATAATAGGATCTTGATAAGCTGGAAACAGCTATACTCATCTATGATCATCCCCTTCATGCGCTATTATAACACCTTTTGTCCTAGAAAACACTATTTTTCTGTAAGTTCCTCCATCGGCTTTTCATAGCGGCATATAAACGCGGCCGCAAGGCAGAGCAGTGCCAACCCGCCATAAACAACCGGCTGGTAGTATGTGATCACACCCCAAAGCGCAAATATATTAGTCAGAACACCCCAAATCACCGCAGGCACCAGCGCGATCAGCACAGGAACATACCTGTTATCAAGCGCTCTGCTCGCCATCAGCAAAGCAAACACGAACACAATATATGCTTCATAGCCCATTCCTAGCGCAGGCATCGCCGTCTGCAGCCGCACAAGCAATACGAAGCCCGCGGCAGCCGCGATTCCCGCACTCGCCACATAAGCAAATATATTTGAAATGAGCAGGCGTTGCTTTTTCCGTTCAAACATAGGACGGCCTATCCTGCTCAGCAGATTATATAGGTAAGTAAACACAAAAACAGCGCCCAGCAGTGCAAGGACACCGACAGGGCTCTCACCCGCATAAGCTTGAACCCGTCCGGAAAACGACACAGCCAGTATCTGCCCCTGCGTCAGCGCCATGCTGACACCGCTGACCACGATACCGGACACTAGCGTCACGATAACGGCAGGCGCTTTTAAAAAGGAGGCTGCAAAACCGTTAATGAGGCCTAGTATCAGTGCAGCAGCAGCCGCAAGAAGCACGCCGTTAAGCAGCGGACTGCCCATCAGCATTGACTGGGCAATGATAGCCGCACTCATCCCCATCATAGGGCCGATCGATAAATCGATGCCTTTGGCGCGCATAGACAGCACCACCGCCATTGCCACCAGCGCGTAAATACCGCATTGTTTAATGACGTTCATGAGATTCATATAGTCAAAGAACATCGGCGTCGCAGCGCCGAGTATGGCAACGGTACTCAGCAGGGCAAAAATAAGAATAAGCCCCAGCCCCGTGTTTAGAAACGTATGCACATGAGCACCGCCGGAATACATCGAAGACACTGCCTTTCTGTTCCTTGCATACGTCTTGGATGACGGCGGCTCTATCGGCTCCGCTTCCGGGAAAACACCACGATACGGCATCGAATTTATCGGAGCGGAATGAGTCTCCTCAAAATGGGCATCCATCGGCGGCGGCTGAGACATGATTGACTGTGCGCTATTGGTCAATGACATGTCGGCAGACGCCGACATCACGGGATCGCACGTTGGCTCAGGGGCCTCCATCTGCGCGGGTCCGGGCTGTTCAAGCGGCGTTATTCTATGGCCGCATTCGGTACAAAACACGGTACCGTCGCTTAATTCTTTTCCGCATTGCATACAATAATCCATTCTTAACACCTTTCATATTGATGATTGGCGATGGATATCCACCGCTTGGTATAACGCGAATATCTCGTCCTTTAACATGACTATAGACCTCTATGGTTTAAAAAATCAACTGGGACAAGCTTGTTTGACAATAAAGCAGAAAAGTAGACAAGAAAAGCAACAAAAAAAGTCCTCTTTGATATGTTTAATCAAAGAGGACTTGCGGTAAAAAGTTTATTCTTCGTTATTCTTACTCTCTAGAAGCGGGGTCTTGCTTTCAGGCAGTTCCTTTTGTTGATTAAGGCTGAACTGACCCACCATATCTTTAAGAATGTTCGCCTGTCCTGAAATCTCCTGTGAAGATGCCGCCATTTCCTGTGCCGTCGCAGAGTTGTTCTGCACGACTGTCGACAGTTGATTGATGCCCTTATTGATTTGGTCGATGCCGGTTGCCTGCTCATCAGACGATGACGCAATCTCGCCAGAAAGGTCTACCGTCATTTCCACGCCGTTAACAATGTCGATAAGCGCCTCGGCCGTCACATTGGCAATATCCGTGCCCGCTTTTGTCTTCTTGATGGAGCCGTCGATGAGTGCGGTGGTTTCCTTGGCGGCCTGTGCGCTCTTTGCGGCGAGGTTCCTGACTTCCTCCGCCACCACAGCAAAGCCTTTGCCATGAACGCCCGCTCTTGCCGCCTCTACCGCCGCGTTCAACGCGAGAATATTGGTCTGGAACGCAATATCATCGATGACCTTGATGATCTTGGAGATACTTGCCGACGCTTGATCAATCTCTTCCATCGCCGAAAGCAGCATTTTCATCTTTTCATTTCCGCTCAGCGCATTATCTTTGGCTTTGACCGACAGCTCGTTGGCCTTGCCCGCGCGCTCCGCATTCTTTTTGGTTTGGTCCGCAATCTGCGAAATAGAGACCGAGAGCTGTTCCAAAGCCGTGGCTTGATCCGAAGCACCCTGCGAGATCGCCTGGCTGCTGCCGGATACCTGTTCAGTGCCGCCGGACACCTCTTCAGCCGCGGCGTTGATTTCCACAAGCACACTGTTAAATGAGGCAATACTCTTATTTATTGCCGTCTTTATCGCTGCAAAATCGCCCACGTATTCGGATTCAATATTCACAGTCAGCTCGCCTTCAGCCATTTCGCCGAGCACGTACGTGATATCGCTGATATAACGTTTCAAGGTGGCTATCGTTTCATTGAGGGCTGTCTTAATAAGCGCGAAATCGCCTTTAAAATCGTTTTTGACACCCGCACTCAGGTTGCCTTTTGACAGCTCGCTTAATACCTCTGCCGATTCTTTAATCGGATCGATCATCGCGTCCAGCGTCGTGTTGATGCCTTCTACAATACGGCGATATGTTCCCTGATGCTTCTGTGCATCCGCACGTACTGTAAGCTCACCATCCATGGCCGCTTCAATCAGCATGCCCGTGTCGTCCTCAAGTCCTTTTATGACCTGCAGTATCGTGCGGGTTGCTTCGCGCATCTTGCCGACCTCATCTTTTGTCTTCTTCTCTTCAAGCGCGATATTCGTTTCGCCCTGGGCCAGCCGGGTGATATTGTTTGTGAGCTTTTTAATCGGCCGGCTGATACCGCGCGATATAAGAATACCGCCAAAGACAGATAGCACCAGCACAACACCAATGGCAATCACCGTGATGAGAAATACGGCGTTCCCCGTTTTGTTATTCGTGGTATTTATAATTGCGGCACCATCCGTTATCGAATATTTCAAGCTATCCAGCGCAGTTTCAAAATTCCCTTCAGCCGCTTTTAACTCGCCGAAGTTAGTCAAATCATCAGCAACGGCATTCTTGTTGCCGTTTTTAATATCTTCAACTGCTTTGTCTAGCAGCGGCACATAGACGTTGTATGCGTCTTTTACCGCTGTATAATCATCCATTTTTTCAGGCGATATCAACGCTTCGATTGTGGACAGGCTTGAATTGATTCCCTGCTTGATGTTTGTAATTGGAGACAACACCGCCAGCAGCATCGTGTCACCATCTTCCAGCAGCAACGCTTGGCGCAGAGAGCTTTTCGACTCTTCAAAAATCTTAGTGATATCGGTCACAGCTTCAGTTGGTATGAGAATGTTCGCATACATTTGTTCCGATTTCGCACTCATATCTTTTAAGCTGAGGGCCGCATAGGCGCCCATTGCGGTGCTCAAAATCGCAATTATCAAGAAGCCCACCAAAATTTTCGTGGCAATCTTCATATTTGCGAAAAAAATAAAGTTTAGCCTTTTTCTTGATTTGCGCCCTTTTTTGTGTTTTTTCTTTTTACCATCACCATGTTGACTAATAACATCACTTGTTTCTTGATCGTCTGCAGCCATTTTTCTCTTAAAAAATTTCATAATGCCATGCCTCCTCCTTATTTCAAAATAAGAAAATTAATATCAGCAGTCGCATTCCATGCGAACCCGTATTTATAAATCAATCATAATGATACGATCATTATGATAAGAAAAACGAATATGTGTATGTCAGAGAAACTAAACAAAACTTGTTTATATATAAGCCTTTTGACGCCGACAGAATCATCCATTTTTAAAAATTGATGAAACTTCATTGCTATCAAAGCCGACTTTGAGATAAAGTGCTTTAAGCGCAGCCGGCGTATCCATGTTCATAAACTGAAATGCAGAGTGCCTATAATACCATTTGACAAACCCAAACCCGAGAACAATCACTGCTGTCACGATAAGGCTGCCTTCCGGACCTAGCGCACCGCCGTTTAGTATGGTGTCGTTTGCGTATTGTGTGTGGATAACCCCTTGGCCATTCGTGCCGCTTACCGGAAAACCATATATACACCGCTGAAAATAACTCCATGTGATATGAAAACCAATCGGCATCCAAATGCTGCCCGATTTCATATACATATACGCAAACAGCAACCCCATCAGCACGATATTGATAAGCGTCACCACGCTGAATACGTTGTTTATGATATGCATCAGCGAGAACAACACAGCGGATATTAAAATCACCAGCGCCGTGCTCTTTGTCTGCCGCAGCACGGACATAATATAGCCGCGTGCCAATATTTCTTCCGCAAACCCCACAGCGATGAAAACGAAGAGATACAGGACTGTGCCAGTCGTAATTTGCGGTGTCCATGATGCCACATAGCCGTTGCTCGTTAGCAATATCATGACAAAAACCGCCGTGATTGACACAATGCCTAAGATCAGCCCCACGCCAAACGGCTTTTTATTTGTCCTCAATCGCCCGAGACCCATATCTTCCAGCTTGCGCTTTGAAATCACCTTCCATGCGATAATCGGCACAGCGATCATCACAGCTGCTGAGATAATGAACGGCAGCCAGACCCAATTGGTATACAGCGCGTCATACGCCCTGTAGATGTGTGCTTCCGTGCCGTAAAGATCCGATAATTGATTGGTCACCAAGTCGTCAAACAGATAACCTTCAAGATACATCAGTCCGAAAATAATTGTGAATACGAGTGCGATTTTCCAACCCGATCTAAATAGGCTTTGCTTATTCTTTAACAATTCTGCCCGACCTTTTCTGTGTCTTTAAATGACAAATATATTTACCCTTAATTCGGAAGGTTCAAACAAAAAAAGGCAAAAACTAATCTGCCTTTTTCTCTATTTATTTTTCCGCCTATTCCTCTGTCTCAGCGGCTTTGGATTCCGCTTCGTCAGCCTTTGCCTGCTTGTCAAGCTCACGCTGCTTGTCTTTTCCAAGGTATTCAGGCAGCTCCATGCCCGCCATATCAAAAAGCTCGTTCATGGGCGGCAGGCTTTTCATAAGACCCGAAAGGAAATTCGCTGTGGACGATTCGCCCTTGCCGTTGCCGCTGTCCCAAACGGTCACCTTATCGATCTTCAAATTCTTGATTGCTTCCACCTGCACCTTGACGATCTCTTCCATCTTATCCGCAATCATCATACGCACTGCCGCTTTGGCGTCGCCGTCAGCCGCACCGATGATCTGCTTAAAGCCCTCAGCCTGCTTGACGAGCACCTCATTGACACCTTTGGCCTGCGCCTCCATCTTGGCAAATATCGCATCCGCTTCACCCTTCGCCATTCTTCTGAAGCGTTCCGCCTCGGCTTCGGCATCAATCTCGGCTTTTCTCTTGGCGATTTCCGCCTGCACGATAATATCGGCTTCCTTGGACGCCTGCTCGCGGCTCGCCCTCTGGCGCTCAGCCGCTTCTTCCGCCGCGTACGCTTCCTCAAGCGCTTTGGCCGTCTGCACTTTCTCGGCCGCGGTCGCGCGCCTTAATGCTTCGGCTTCCTTCTCTCTGCGCAAAGCATCCGAATTGGCAACCGTGATCTTCGCGGTGTTCTCGCCTTCGATGGCCTGTGAGTTGGCCCCAGCCACGCTGACTCTTTCATCCTTCTGGGCCAGCGCCTCGCCGATAGAGCCGTCTCTGTTCTTTTCAGCCACGCTCTTTCTCGCGTCGTTGATCGCCTTGGCCGCCGCTTCCTTACCCAGCGCATCGATATAGCCCGATTCGTCGTTGATATCCGTCACATTCACGTTGATCAGCCGCAGGCCGATTTTCTTAAGCTCGGATTCCACATTGCGCGATACCTCTTCGAGGAACAGGTCTCGGTCTGTATTGATCTCCTCAATATCCATCGTCGCCACAACAAGACGCAGCTGACCGAATATGATGTCCTTAGCAAGCTCTTCGATCTCGTCGAGCTTTAGCCCCAGCAGACGTTCCGCCGCGTTCTGCATGATGCCGGGTTCAGTCGATATACCGACCGTGAACCGCGAAGGCACATCGATACGGATATTCTGCTTGGACAGCGCATTCTTCAAATCCACCGTGATGGACATCGGCGTTAGGCTCATAAACTCATAATGCTGAAAAACGGGCCATACGAATGCCGCGCCGCCGTGTATGCACTTTGCGCTTGCCGTGGCACCGTTGGCACCCCGGCCAACTTTACCATACACAACAAGAATCCGGTCGGACGGGCATCTCTTGTAGCGCGTCAAAATCGCGATAAATGTCGTGAACAGTATCACGACAGCGACAATGATGAGTATCAAAGTTTCCATGTTGTTTCTCCTTTATCTTTTTACGATAAGCGTACTGCCGGTTTTGCCGACAACGCGTACTGTCGTACCTGTGGGGATTTTCTCCTCATGATCCGTGACGGCATCGGCTTCCACAAGCTGCTCTTGAAACGCCACCATCACTTTTCCTTTGCCCGTGCGTCCGGGCGGAATGGGAATATACACCTCGGCATCCTTGCCGATGGCATAGCTGTATTTTAGATTGCCGCTTTCCTGCATGTGCTTCATCGCGTAAAACATCAGCCCGATGAGCAGCATCGCGAGCAGCCCCGCCGCCAGCGAAATGACAATCACGAGCGCTGTGCCAAGCGTTGTTTGGCTCAGTGCATAGCCCGTCCAGCCGAATATACAGAAAAACGCCACAAGGCCTCTGATTGTGAAAAAGCGAAAGCCCGCCACAGTGGCACTGACCTCTTGCGCATCGGCATCCATATCTGTATCCATGTTTGGGTCTACATCGGCATCCACATCCGCATCGGTATCCATATCGGCCCCGTTGCCGCCGATCCCCACAATCGTCAGTATGGCCTGTATGACCAATATCAGTGTGAAAGGAATTGCCGCATAAAGAAACATATGCTGCAGCGCGCTCAGCGCATTCCACCATTCAGCCATGCAATCACCTCAAATGTTTTTACATATTATAACACAATCGACATGTATTCGATATAATTTGTGAAAAATTATGATGAATAATTCATAAATCTAATTAAATACCTCATTGCCAATAAAAAAGGCTCTTATGCCCTTGCCTTTTCCATTCTATTGTGGTCAAAGCGTATATAGTACAATCTTTTTCAATTGACTATCTCCACTTGCCGCCGCACGCACGGTGCAGCTCTTCTGTCAGATGGAACCAGCGCATCGTGTCTTTGCGTTCGGGATAAAACTCGTAGAACTCGCTTTTGTAAAACGTGTAAAACCGCGAGATATCGGTGCACATACCGTAAGTCGGTACGGCATGGGTTGACAGCGTAAAAGAGAACGGCTCACCGTGCTTGGTGCCCTCAAACTTGAGCCCCTCGCGAGACAGCGACAGCGTCCCGTCTCCGGCGATTATCGAGGTGGCACCTTTCTTAAGCCGCTTGTATTTGGGGAGCACGCCCAGCTTCACGCGCTCGCTGAAATGAAAACCGCTGTCCGTCACCTCGGCTTTAGCTTTTTCCCGCTGCATGTCATACCAATGCGATATCGTCTCGGGCACCACGCAGGTATCATCGAGCGGTATCAGATCATAGTATTCGTTAACCCTTGCACCGCTGCCGCACGCCTCGCAGCGAATCACATGCCCTTCGGCACGCATGGTATGGCACGCACCGCATTTGGGACACAGGTACAGCAGATCATGCAAATTCTTGGCCATTTCATCGCTTCCACCGAACTTCACTCTCGCCTGCTTGTTCCATTCATAATCGTTATGAGCCAGCACGCGGTTCAGCGTTTCCTGTATCTCATCCGCGCTCAGCTCTTTAAGCTGTTCAGGCGTAAAAAGCTTGTCCACCACGACCTCCACACGGCCCGGACGCTGGTCGAGACAGTGTTTGGTATTCGTCATATAGCCGCCCGCAATTTTCGTGTAGTACACTGTGACGCCCAAATGTTTGAGCAGTTTGCCGCTGCCTATCGCGCTGGGCTGGCCGCCGCCCGATATCGAGCTCATCCCTTCCGGGAAAAGACAAACGCGTCCGCCCTGCCTGATGACACGAATGATTTCCTTAATGGTATGCGGGTCGGGCACAAAGTTGCGTTTAGGAATCACTTGCATCAGCTTAAATATCGGATACAGGTGCGATCGGAAAAACTCGTTGTACCCCACCACGTAGTTGAGCCGATGCGGCAGCACGGCGGGTGCGGTATAAAGATAGTCCACGCGCGACGCGTGATTGCTGATAAGAATATACGGATTTTTGTCCTTGGACGGACGAACGTTAAATGTGAATTTGATGCCCAGTCTTTTGTTTAAAAACAGCCGCCAGATATTGATTAATAGAAGATAGATAATTGCGGGTGGCTTTTTCATGTGCCTCAATGCGAGTTTTTGCTGGAGGGTGCGTTTTTGCTTCATAGGCCGCTCCTGATGTTTTTTGATGTATTATAACATCACGGCGGACAAATTTGCGCATTTTTTCTTATAATGTGACATATTGAGACTGATCCAACTCAAAGGCGAGCCATTAACCCATGCCGCCATCGCCAATCGTCCTGTTATCTTTGATCCTCAACAAAAGCAAATACATCCTCCACAGCACAAGAAAAAATCTTGGCCACATCCATAGCTAGCCTCAGAGACGGGTTATATCTGCCATTTTCCATATTGACAATTGTTTCTCGCCGCACTCCCACACGTGCGGCGAGCTCGTCCTGCGTCATATTGAGTTTGGCTCGATATTCGCGCATTCTTGTCACCATTCTCATGTTCAGCCCCCCAGTTTTTCTCTCGCTTCAAATGCAATTAGTGTGATGGTAAAGCAAAAAACAGCCACAACAAAATTTGAAACCAGCACAATGTCACCGTTGATAAGAGCAAACATGCGTAATACTGTTGCCAAACCGATGGCGGCCACTCCCGAGAAAAAACCGATGCTCGCTGCTCTGCGCACATTTCGCATAAACAATTCATCGGGCGTCACAAAGAAATACCGTAAATAATATGCGAAACCGAAAAAGCCTAGCATACCCGTTCTGCCGGTCACTAAACCGAACACACCAATCAGCGATAACAACGATAAAAAGCCTAATGGATTTCGTTTCATAACATCCTCCATGTGATATATTTCTAACTTATTGTTAGAAATATATCACGCAAACATCCCAATGTCAATAAATAGTCCGCCATTCCTCAAAATTTATTTCATATGTTGACGAGAAGTAGAATTAGCCTTTTGACCGAAAATACGAAGCATAGGCTATAAGAGCCGATTTGCAGGCGCGTCCATTGGTCGCCAGCATTAATGATTTCGAGCTGTATATGATTAGGTTAAGTATATTTAGGCGGGCAATTCGATCGCCTTTACACTGTTCCTCTGAAAAACTATCTTTTTAAAAACACACCGATCCGCTCGGCCGCAGTCAGTATGCGCACCTCGCTCTGCACCAGCGCGATGCGCACAAACCCGCATCCGCAGCTGCCAAACGCACTGCCCGGCACCACGAGCACACCCGTCGCTTTCATCAGCTGCTGCACGAATTCCACATCATCATTGCCAAACCTCTCCGGAATCCTGGCCCACACAAACATCGTCGCACGGGGCTTTTCTATCTGCCAGCCGTGAGACGCAAACCCATTGATAAGGATATCCCGGCGTTTCTCATATGCCGCCGCCGTGTCGCGTACCACGCATTCGTCGCTTTTCAGCGCGCATATGCCCGCCTTTTGTATGGGCAGGAATATCCCGTAATCCGTGTTGGACTTTAATTGCTTAAGCGCGGATACATAGTCGCTGTTGCCCAGACAGAAACCGAGCCTTGCGCCCGCATATCCGTAAGACTTGGACAGCGAATTAAATTCTGCGCCGATCTCCTTTGCACCCTTATGCGCAAGAAAACTGCCCACGTGCAGTCCGTCAAACGCAAGCTCGCTGTAGGCGTTGTCATGAATGACAAATATATCGTGCTTCTTGGCGAATGCAATCAGCTCATCGTAAAACTCTGGCGGTGCCACCGCCGTGGTGGGGTTATTCGGGTATGACACAATCATGAGCTTTGCCCGTTTTGCCACATCCTCCGGAATATCGTCAAAATCGATAAGAAAACCGTTTTCCGCTCGCTGCGGTACACGGTAAACCTGTGCATGAGCAAGCGCTGCGCCTGTGAAAAACGCGGGGTAACACGGGTCCTGCAATATAACGGTGTCGCCCGGATCGATCACGGGCAGACAGCAGTGCGCCAGACCTTCCTGTGTCCCCAGCACAGCGCACACCTCGGTCTGTGCATCGATATCCACGCTGTAGCGCCGTTTATACCACTCTGACGCCGCCTCCTTTAACTCAGGCAGATCGTCGATTGCATAGATGTAGCTTTCGTCTTTCATTGCTTCGTCCGCGATAATTTGCCTGATCGCCTGTGTGGGCGGTATATTTGGCGTGCCCACGCTCAAATCGATGACGTCCATGCCGCCTGCCTTGAGCGCTGCCTTTTCCTTGGCGAGCTCTAAAAATATTCCTGACGATAAATCGTTCATGATTGAAGATAGTTTCATAATGTTGACCTCTTGTGTTCTCTTAATTCCGTCTTGCCGCGTTACTGCGGGATGCCGGTATATACCATGCCGCGCGACGTATCCAGCGTCACGGTCGTGCCGTTTTTGAGTATGCTCGTGGCGTTTTCTGCGTCACAGAGCACGGGAATGCTCAGCGTGAGCCCCACGATTGCCGCGTGCGAGTCCATGCCGCCCTGCTCGGTGATAATGCCCGATGCTTTTTTCAGCAGTTCCATCAGCGCGTTGCTCGTATGGGGAATAACCAAAATATCGCCGGGTTCAAACAGCTCGCGCGCAGCCTGTTCGTTTTCTGCCACGCAAAGCTTGCCGCTGACCGCCATATTGTTGTAGCCCGTTCCTTTTACCAGCACATTGCCGACAATATGCACTTTGAGCGTATTGGTTGTACCGGTGATGCCGATGGGCACGCCCGCCGTGATCACCACCACTTCGCCGTGATGCACAAGCCCTGTCGATCTGGCACGATCAACCGCGTGTTCAAAGAGCATATCCGTATTTGGCTGCTCCTTGCCAAGTACCGGCCGAATGCCCCATGAGAGCGCAAGCTGGTTGCACACCTTTTCGTTGGGTGAGCATGCGATAATCGGCACAGCCGGACGGAAACTCGACACCATTATTGCCGTGCGCCCCGATTTGGTAAACGCGATGATCGCACTGGCGCCAAGGGTGTGTGCCGTTGAGCAGGTGGCATGAGATATCGCGCTCGTGACACTCGTGCAAAAATCGGGAAGTTGATTGTTAAAACGCGTTTGATAATGGATGTTGTATTCCGTTTTCTCGGCAATGCGCGACATTGTCACAAGGCTCTCAACCGGGTATTTACCCACCGCCGTTTCGCCCGACAGCATGATGGCGCTGGTGCCGTCATAAACAGCATTGGCCACATCAGTCGCCTCGGCGCGTGTGGGACGGGGATTGTGGATCATCGAATCCAGCATCTGCGTTGCGGTAATCACCTTGCGGCCTGCCGAATAGGCCTTCTTTATAAGCAGCTTTTGAATACGCGGCAGATCAACGATATCCATTTCCACACCCATATCGCCGCGCGCGATCATGATGCCTTCGCTCACCTTGATGATTTCGTCAATATTGTTAACGCCGCTCTCGTTTTCAATCTTGGCAATGATCTGAATGTTTTTTCCGCCGTTCTTTTCGAGAAGCTGCCGGACTTCCAGTACGTCCTGCGCTGTCCGGCAAAATGAAGCCGCAATAAAGTCCACATCATTCTCAATGCCAAAGAGAATGTCACTCTTGTCCTTTTCACTGATATAATTCATTTGCAGGTGAACGCTGGGCACATTGATAGACTTGTTGTCTTTAAGCGTCCCCCCCGTGATGACACGGCACCGAATCTCCTGCGGCGTAATGTCGTCCGCCTCGAGTTCGATAAGTCCGTCGTCCAGCAGTATCCGCGTGCCCGCGGGAAAGTCTTTTGCCAATGCCGGGTATGAGACAGCGACTTTGCTGTCATCGCCCTCAATATCCTGCATGCACAGCGAAAATTCTCCGCCTTCTTTGAGCTCTGCGCAGCCGTTTTTAAAGCGTTTGACGCGCACCTCAGGGCCTTTGGTGTCAAGAAGTATGCCGATAGGCCGGCCATATTCTGCCCGAAGCCTTTTCAGCAGATCGATTCGGCTCTTATGCCCGGCGTGGTCTCCGTGGCTGAAGTTAAACCGTGCCATATCCATGCCGTTTTCTATCAGTTGCCGCATTGGCATCTCAGTATCCGTTGCGGGTCCAATCGTACAAATAATCTTCGTTTTTCTCATAATCACTCCTTTAATGCTATTATAAGTATTTCCGAAAATTAAGCAATAACCGTGTATCAGCCAACAACGGTTTTACGGATTGCTTAGCTAATCGTTGTCTGCTGCCTTGCTTGTTTTCATTATATATTCTTGCAGCATAATGCCAAAGTATTTAAAATAAAAAAACGAAGGGTGAGACGCATGACATACATTTTAACCGGATATCTGATAATTATAAATATCGTTGGCTTTTTCGTCTGTTCAGCGGACAAACGCGCTGCCATCAAGCATAAGCGGCGAGTCCGCGAGCGGACGCTGTTTGTGCTCGCGCTGCTCGGCGGTGCGCTTGGCGTGTGGCTCGCTATGCTGATTTTTCACCACAAAACAAGAAAGCTTCGTTTCTCTGTCTTTATGCCGCTTATTGCGCTTGCTTATGCGGCGCTTGCTGTGTTTCTGCTGCGCTAATAAGCGTGTAAAACCGATTATTTGCCTTGTTTTGCGTCCATTTTATTGCTATAATGTATAATCGTCAAAAAGCGTTAAAAAGGAGTAACTAAATTGAAACAGCTGACCAGTAAAGAACTTCGGCAGATGTATCTGGATTTTTTTGCGTCGAAGGGACATAAGATCATTCCCTCCGCGTCTCTCATACCTGAAAACGACCCCACCGTGCTGTTCACCACAGCCGGTATGCACCCGCTGGTGCCGTATCTGCTTGGCGCCAAGCATCCTGAAGGCACGCGTTTAACCGATGTGCAAAAATGTGTGCGCACGGGCGACATCGACGCCGTGGGCGATGCGTCTCACTGCACATTCTTTGAAATGCTGGGCAACTGGTCACTCGGAGACTATTTTAAAAAAGAAGCGATCGCGTACAGCTTTGAATTTTTAACATCCGAAGAGTGGCTTGGCCTCGATAAGGACAAGCTGTATTTCACGTGCTTTGCGGGCGACGAAGACGCGCCCAAAGATACCGAGTCTGCCGAAATCTGGATGAGTCTCGGCGTGGACGAAAGCCATATCTTTTTCCTCGATAAGAAGCATAACTGGTGGGGCCCCGCCGGACAGACAGGCCCCTGCGGCCCGGACACCGAGATGTTTATCGACACCGGCCTGCCCGCCTGCTCAGAAGACTGCAGCCCGGCCTGCTCGTGCGGCAAATATCTGGAAATCTGGAACGACGTGTTCATGCAATACAACAAGACAGCAGACGGCAAGTATGAACCGCTTGCTCAGAAAAACGTGGACACCGGCATGGGTCTGGACCGCACCATCGCCACACTTCAGGGCAAAAAGTCGGTTTACGATACCGACGCTTTCAGCGGCATACTCGCCAAAATCTCAGAGCTCTCCGGCAAGAGCTACGAAGACGATCCCGACACCACGCGTGCTTTCCGCATTATCGCGGATCATATACGCTGCGCCACGTTTATTCTCGGCGACGAAAAAGGCGTGACACCGTCCAACGTGGATCAGGGCTACGTGCTGCGCCGTCTGATCCGCCGCGCTGTGCGTTACGCACTGCGGATGGGTATCGAGCGCATGTCTCTCCAGCATGTCGCACAGGCCGTGATCGATCAATACAAGGATGCCTATCCGGAACTGGAGCGCCATGCAGAGCGCATCATCTCCGAGCTCAATCTTGAGGAGGAGCGCTTCTCGCGCACCATCACACAGGGTCTCAAAGAGTTTGAAAAACTTGAAGCGCGCCTTGACGGCAAAGTCATTGCGGGTAAAGACGCGTTTCATCTATACGATACATTCGGATTTCCGCTTGAATTCACTTTGGAACTCGCGCACGAACACGGGCTTGAAGTGGATGAAAAGGGCTTTAATGACGCTTTCCGCAAGCATCAGGAGGTTTCCGGTGCGGGCGCGCAGCAGCGCTTCAAGGGCGGCCTTGCCGACACAGGCGAAGCCAGTGCCCGGCTGCACACTGCCACACATCTCATGCACGCGGCACTGCGTCAGGTACTGGGCACAGAGGTGGAACAGCGCGGCAGCAACATCACCGCGGAACGCCTGCGTTTCGACTTCGCTTTCTCGCGCAAAGTGGAAAAGCCGGAGCTTAACGAGGTCGAACGTCTCGTCAACGAAGCCATTAAAAAGAACATGCCCATCGTCTGCGAGGAAATGAGCGTTGATGAAGCCAAAGGACAGGGTGCCATCGGCATATTCGATTCCAAGTACGGCAGCATCGTCAGGGTATATTCCGCCGGCGATTTCTCTAAGGAGATCTGCGGCGGGCCGCACGCAAGCAATACGGGCGAGCTCGGCCGTTTCAAGATTCAAAAAGAGCAGTCCAGCTCGGCGGGCGTTCGCCGAATCAAGGCTGTGCTGATAAACGAATAACAATGACTTAGCTAAGCGGGCATACAGCCCGCTTTTTTGTTAGCCTCCTTTTCCAAAAGAGGTGGCACGCGCAGCGTGACGGAGGATTTTTTACGATTCTGTGGCCAGTTATGACACATCCTTTAATTTGCGTGACTTTTATTTGTATATAATCCCATCTGCGGAACTTCCTCCAAAAGCCTGTCGTCTTTTAGGCATAAACCAGACTGGAGGAAAATCCTATGAAAAAGATGACGCATATATGCACTGTATTGTTGGCAATGGTGATGACGGCGGGGCTCATTTCAGGCTGCGCGGCACCGGCTGCTTTGGAAACGAATGATACCGGCACTTATACCTCAAACTCTATGGTGGCGGAACAACCAGCCGCCTGTCAGGAAGAATCCGCCTACCCTTCAGAGGAGGCTGACGGCTGGTACGACAGTTACTTTGACACGCCTTACGAACCTGCCCCCAAGCTTGACACAGGCACCGAGGAATACGGCAGCTTTGAGGAAAACAAATACTATTCACCGCTCGATCAACCATTAAGCACATTCTCTATCGATGTGGATACCGCATCTTACAGCCAGATCCGCCGCTATCTGAACGAAGGCTCTCTGCCTCCCACGGACGCGATGCGCATTGAAGAATGCATCAACTATTTCTCATATAACTATGCAGCGCCAGGCGGCCCCGAGCCCGTGAATGTCGGCATCACCATCAGCGACTGCCCATGGAACGAAGGGCGCTATCTTGCGCGCATCACGCTCAAAGCCGCTGAACTCGATTTAAGCGAAGCGCCGGACAGCAACCTTGTGTTTCTGCTGGATGTGTCCGGCTCGATGATCGAACCGAACAAGCTCCCGCTTGTCAAAACGGCCATGAGTATGCTCGCAGACAACTTAAGCGATAACGACCGTGTGTCCATCGTCGTCTACGCGGGCGCATCCGGTGTGGTGCTGGACAGCTGCCGTGGCACTGACAATGCGCTTATCAATTGTGCTCTGGATCAACTTTCGGCGGGCGGCTCGACGGCGGGCGGAGAAGGCATTGCGCTCGCTTATGCCATGGCAGAAAAGAACTTCATACAAGGCGGCAACAACCGTGTGATTCTGTGCACCGACGGTGATTTCAATGTCGGCCCATCGTCCACCAATGAGCTGGAGTCGCTTATCGAAAGCAAGCGAGACAGCGGCATTTATTTAAGCGTGCTCGGCTTTGGCACAGGCAACACAAAGGACAACAAGATGGAGACGCTCGCCGATAAGGGCAACGGCAACTATGCCTATATCGATTCGCTGATGGAAGCCAAAAAAGTGCTCGTTAACGAAATCAGTGCCACATTGTTCACAGTGGCTAAGGATGTCAAGGTTCAGGTGGAATTCAATCCGGACGCGATCAAAGAATACCGCCTCATCGGCTACGATAACCGCGTGATGGCAGCCGAGGATTTCAACAACGACAAAAAGGACGCGGGCGAGATGGGCGCGGGGCACTGCGTGACAGCTTTCTATGAGCTCATACCCGTCAATTCGAGTGATACCGGCCAAAGCGTTGACGATCTTGTTTTTCAGGATAAAGCAGAGCCTGCCCCCTCGAGTGCGGCCAAGGCTCCCGCAGACGATTGGCTGTATGTCAAGTTCCGCTACAAGCAGCCAGACAGCGAAAAGAGTCAGTTGATTACCAAGATGGCAGGAACCGCAAACTTCATGGCTAAGCCTGACAATGATTTCGTGTTCGCTTCGGCTGTGGCGGAGTTTGCGCTGGTGCTCAAAGATTCGAATTACCAAGGCACCGCCAGCTTAAGGAATGTCATAGAACGTGCCAAGGTTTCACGCGGCGCAGATGAAGACGGCTACCGCGCTCAGTTCATCCAACTGGCGGAGCTTGCATACACGTTTTTCCGCTAAAAAATAAGTTTCCACCCCTGAAGGGGTGGTCAGAGTGTCAAAAAAGCTAGGATTGTCATTCTGAAGGAGCGTTAGCGATGGACTACGCAGTGGACTAGAATCTCATTCTTTTATGCATTATTCATGGGATGCTTCGCTACGCTCAGCATGACATAATGGAACTGTCAAACAAAAAACAGGGAGGCAGAAAAACTGCTTCCCTGTTTTATTTTGAACGGCAGCCATCGTTAGTATGGATTCATGAACATCTGTGTCCAATACAGCGTGCCGCTTGCTGTTTTGGCGACACCGATGCCGATCTGTGTGTATGCCTGCGAAAGTATGTTGGCTCTATGCCCAGACGAATTCATCCATGAATTCATCACCTCAGATGCCGTTCTCTGCCCGTAGGCGATGTTTTCTCCCCCCGCGCTGAATTTGAGCCCGAAACTTTGCATCATGTCGAACGGCGAACCATATGTGGGCGATGTGTGCGAGAAATATCTCTTATCAATCATATCCTGACTTTTGAAACGCGCCACACGGCTGAGCTCCGTATTGAGCTTAAGCAATGGCAGCCCGCGATTCGAGCGTTCCTTATTGACCAGCTCAAACACCTGCCGTTCATGGCTCGCAAGAGACTGTGTGTCGGGTATCGTGATCTTCTGCCCCACATAGATCATGCCTATATTCGTGATATTGGGGTTGGCTTTCTTAAGCTCATCGATGCTGATTTCAAACTTTTTTGCAATACCCCAGAACGTATCGCCGCGCTGCACCGTGTAGCTTACAGACTTTGTGGTCGGGATGGTAATCGTTTGACCGATGTAGATCATCGACGCGTTTTTGATGGACGGATTGGCCGCAAGAATGTCATTCAGTGTGACGTTATTGGCGCTCGCAATCTTATAGAGCGTATCGCCGCGTTTCACCGTGTATGTGCTTGCCGCAAGCGTCAGCGTGGCCGTCAGCATACACAGTGCCAGTGTGAGAATCACTATTTTTTTAAGCAGTTTTTTCATATCCAAAGCTCCTTTCACCTATTAACCGCTGTTTTACGCCTATTTTGCGCTTAAATACGCGTAAATATTTACAGATTTACTGACTCGTGCTAAGCTTTGGATAATAAATGGAGATGACAATGCAAACGCCGGTATATGTGACATTCAAAGAGACGATACGAAAAAGAATTGAAAGCGGTGAACTCGCACCGGGCGACAAGCTCCCCTCAGAGCGCGATCTTGCCTGCGCCCACGGGCTTTCAAGAATGACGGTACGGCAGGCGCTCACCGAGCTGGTGACGGAAGGCATGCTATACCGCGAACAGGGACGCGGTACGTTCGTGTCCGCTCATAAATTTCAACAGCGCAATATTTCGAGCTTTACCGAAACGGTGCGTCTAAGAGGGCTTAAGCCCGAAACAAAAGTCGTTTTTTTCTCTGTCTGCGAACCGCCCGCCGAGGCGGCCGATATGCTTAATGCCAAAGGCGAGGTTTACCGCGCCGTGCGGATTCGTCTGGCTGATGGGATACCTGTCGCGGTAGAAGAGATTTTTATCCCCATGCATATATGCCCGGCATTGCGCCAAAGCGATCTGCTCGGCTCGCTTTACAGCCTGATGACGGATACATACGGTCATAAAATCAGCAGCGCAGACAGCTCCATGTCGGCCCAGCTGCCAAGCGCAAAGCTTCAGGAGAACCTTGGCATCACGCGTCAAACGCCCGTGCTCAAGGTCAACAGCCTTTACTACGCAGTCAGCGGCATCACGCTGTATTACGAGCGCGGCATATACCGAACGGATATGTTTGAGTACAACATCCGTATTTCCAAACAAGCAGGCGGCTGAGGCTACAGCGCCTGCAGCAGCATCATGTAAACAGGAATGGTAATAAGGGACACGAGCATTGTAAAGAAAACATTTTTCGTGGCATATTGCGAATCGGCGCCGTAAAGCTCCGATACGATAGCGGTCTGCATCATGGCCGGCAGACTGATCTGCATCACAAACACATTGCGCATCAGTGTCATTTCATCTGACATGCTTGGCGCAAAAACGGCAATACCCAGCATGCATACGCCGAAGCAAAGCGCAGGAATAATCACGAACCGGCCGATAAGCACTTGTGCGATACCCTTTTCCCACTTCATGCCCTCAAAACCCATATCGTAAATCATGCATCCGATGAATATGAGCGACAACGGTGTGGTCATATTGCCGATATATCTGGCGGTTGTCAGTATCATGTCCGGCAGCTTAATCTCTGCAAAAATCACAACAAACATGATGAATACCGTCAATATAGGCGGCTGGATCAGCTTCGCCAGCGCTTCGCGCAGACGAAATCGCTCGTGCTGTCCTTTTATCACATCTGCATCACGTTTAATGGCATACGAGCCAAGCAGCCAAAAAAATGTGGTGTTGGCAAGAAAGAAAAACACGGCATAAGGCATACCGGTGTCGCCGAAAAGCGCCTGGGCGACGGGAAAGCCGATAAACATGGAATTAGAAAACGAAAACAGCACAACAAAAACGCCGCGCCGTGTGGCGGGCACTTTAAAAAGGCGCGCAAACACGCTTCCCAATAAGTATGCGAGCGGCATGACTAGGAAAATAATCAGAAGCGGCAGCCACGCTTCAATAAGCTGCTGCCGCGTAAAATGACTGTATAAGCTGTAGACAACCGTTCCCGGTACTGCCAGATTGATAATGACTTTAGGGAACGCCTTTGCAGTTTCCGGTGATACCCATTTGCGCCAAGCCACAAATACACCGGCTCCGATCAGCGCAAAAATGATAAATACCGCTTCCAGTGAGTTAAAAAACATATTATCCGTAGAATGCGTTGTAAATGGCACGAATGGCCTTCTCAAAGTCCTTTTCGTCCACACCCACGATAATGTTGATTTCGCTCGACCCCTGATCAATCATGCGAATATTCACGTTGTTCTCGGCCAGAGCGGTAAATAAACGGCCTGCCACACCCACTTGGCTGATCATGCCGCGGCCCACTGTGGCGATGAGCGCAAGGCCTTTAAACACCTCAAGCGAATCGGGCTGGCACAGATTATAGACATCATCCAGCAGCTGCGACTGCTTGCCCTCTACCTCGCTGTTGGCAAGCACAATCCCCAATGTATCAATACCGGAGGGCATATGTTCAAAGGATATATTGTTTTTTTCGAGCGCAGAGAGCATACGGCAGCCAAAGCCAAGCTCCGCATTCATGTTGGCCTTTTCCACAGCAATGACTGAAAAACCCTTTTTGCCTGCAATGCCTGTGATGGTATCCGTGTCATCATCGTCCACATTGGGCACGATCATTGTGCCCGGGTCGTCAGGCGCATTTGTATTCTTTATGTTGATCGGGATGTTTGCTTTGAACACAGGGAATATCGCGTCTTCATGCAGCACCGTAGCGCCCATATAGGAAAGCTCTCTGAGCTCCCGGTATGTGATTTTTTTGATCACTTTGGGGTTGTCTACAATACGCGGGTCTGCCATAAGCACACCCGACACATCCGTCCAGTTTTCATACACATCAGCCCGTGACGATCTTGCCACGATCGCACCCGTGATATCCGAGCCGCCGCGTGAAAACGTCTTTATTTGTCCGTCCGGCATGCTTCCGTAAAAACCGGGTATCACAGCATTCTTTGAATGGCGAAGACGTCCGCGCATAACTGTGCGCGTCTTTTCCGATTCGTATATGCCGTTCAGGTTAAAGAATATGGTGTCCGCCGGATCGATAAAATCATAATTTAAATAATCGGCCATTAAGATGCCGTTTAAAAACTCACCGCGGCTCACCGTGTAATCCACACCCGCGCCGTTTTGCACGTCATGAAAAATCGTCTCGAGATACGATTCGATATCCGTGCTGAGTTTGAGCTCATCCCGCAGCGCCACAAACCGCTGCCTGATTTCATCGAACGCTGCCGTACCGTCTTCCCCGCTGCTGACAGCAGCATGATACGCATACAACAGGTCTGTGACCTTCGTGTCGTCCGAAGAACGCTTGCCGGGCGCCGACGGCACGATATAAACGCGCTGGGCGTCCGCTTCAATAATTTGCTTTACCTTCTTAAACTGGGCAGCGTCTGCAAGCGAACTGCCGCCAAACTTACACACCTTCATTTTTTAATCCCGCTTTCGTCCGAATAATCCGCGCCTTGGCTTGCGCGATGCGCGCTTGGTATTGTCTTCTTGCACATCTGCAGCTTCATGATTTACCGGTGCTTGCTCACTTTGCTCCGCCGGTTCATCAACGTCCTGCTCAGCCGAAGCTTCGACGGATTCCTGAGTCTCTTCTGAGGCTTCTGTCATCACAGGCTCTTCTTCAGGCTCATCATCATCTTCCGCCTCCACAATCAGGCGGCACTCGAAATAATAGCGTTTCTCCTCGGCCATGCCCAGCGAAAACGCTTTTTTAGGCAGCACGCCGTATTCGATGACGTTATCAAATATCTCATTTTTCTGCATAGGCTCCATGATAAACCCAAGGCTTGCATGACTGCGCGCCAACGCATGGAACTCCTCGTCGCCGTGAATGTAGTCGATACGCGCTTTGGGCAGCTCTTCTGCGAGAAGATCCAGCCCCTCGGTCAGCGTCTGGCTCACCAGCGCGTGTTTGGGTTTTGTCACCTCAATATGCCCTTTGGACATCTTGGATTCAAACAGAATCGTATGCACGCCCTCTTTTTTCTGAGCGCGTGTGCCGCGTGTAAACATCATATGGGCTTCCTGACCCGTGCGGTTGAATATCGACACCAATGTGCGCAGCGTATTGGACACATCAGGCACATTAAACACAATGCGGTGAATTGGATGAACCGTGATGCCGGGGTCATAAAGATTGACCACCTCGCAGAGCGCATAACGAAGCGGACTATGCGCGCGTTCCTCAGGGCTCATCATTTCTTTGCGCTTATCCCAGACTGCCTTGGCCGCAGCCAGCGAATGGTTGCCGTCACCCACGGCAAACAGCATATTGTCCCTGCTTTGCTCTTTAAGCCGTGCCAGCGCGCCTTTAAAGCGATCCAGCACAGTGGGTTCATCGATAAACCAGCCCTGCACATGGCCGCCGTTTTGCATCAGCGGTGTGCTGTATATCTTAGAAAACTTTTCTCTGACCTGATAGACAGGCGCAATCACGGAGTCCTTAATGTCGTTGATCAGCAGCATGACATGAGGGCACTCCAGCACCGCATCCTCGCGCAGACTGACGCGAATGGGCAGCCTCTCGGTCACTGTCCTTTCCGTGGCACGGATCAGCGGCTTTTTGGAAGCGTCAATGTCGTACTGCTCAAGATCCACCGCTAGCACCACACCGACGCGCGTGCCATACGGCGTCTCGCGCTCCACCAGCATGAGACCCTCGGGAAGGCTCACGAGCACCCCGTCCTCAATGTAATCGCGCATCGTTTGCTTCGCGTGGGCAATTCGCTCACCGGCATCTCCGTCTTTTAAGAAAAGTTCGGGAACGATGATATGATATGAAGACGGTGCGCCGCCTACCTGCCGTGCTGTCTTTATCCAATAATCCTCATTTGAGGTGAATTGATCGCAAGCAATGACCGACCATTTTTGCTTATTCACTTTTTTATCAGGAATAAGTATTTGAGGGAATATGATACCCAATTGATCTGTGTCCATCCGATCCTCCTACTTCAAAATAGCATATAGGTCAATATAACACACTTGAAAGCCGTATTCAAGGTTAATGGCTTTGAAAGCATCCCCCCAGAAATGAGGGTGCCGCCATCCGTCATGCCAGCTGATTTCTAATTATTGTATTCCTTCATTGAAATGTATATACTAAGACAGAGACGGACGAACATATCAAGCAAGTGTTTGTTCAGTCGGCGTTCATTGCTCCATCTGTGATATGTTTAGAGCAATATAATTAAATTAATAACAGGGGGCTGTCATATGTCAACAAATCAAAGAGTCGATAAGGCAAAAGAGCTGTTTCTAAGCGGTTACAACTGCGCCCAATCCGTCGCGGCCGCTTTTACCGACCTGACCCAACTGGACGAAAAAACGGTGCTTAAGATGGCTTCATCATTCGGCGGCGGCGTGGGTCACTTAAAAGAAGTCTGCGGCGTAGTGTCCGGCATGGCGCTCATTGCGGGTCTGCTATACGGCGACATCGATCCGGCGGACAAAGCGACGAAGGATGCCCATTATGAACGCGTTCAGATGGTTGCGCTGAAGTTCAAAGACGAATTCGGCACACTGATCTGCCGCGATCTGCTGGATCGTGCCGACAAGAACCCAAAGCAGGAAGAACCGTATGCGTCTCGCCCGTGCCTCGTGTATGTCGAAAACGCGGCAGAGATTCTCGACAGCTGGATTAAACAGCAAAGCTGAACCAAAAAGCTGCAACAGCTATTAAACATGCTATTGCAGCTTTTTTCTTCATTTTTACTTATTAATTGTTACTTCTCCGCTCTGCCGCCGAGATTTTCAGCCAGAAACTTTTCCATCGTCGAATAGAACTTAAGCATATCTTCCTGTGAGTTGAAGCCATGTCCGCTATCGGGAAAAAGCAGATATGTGACCGGCACGCCCGCTTCTTTCAGCGCTTCCACCATCTGATCGGATTCCTGCTGCGGCACACGCACATCATTGCCGCCCTGCGCAATAAGCATGGGTATCTCCACCTGATCCGCAAAATACAGCGGCGAGCGCGACTCCATTAAGTCTTTTTCCGTTTCAGGGTCACCCACGGCTCTGATAAGATCCTGATATTCGATGGACCACTTGGCGGGTATCGATTCGATAAACGTCAGCAGGCTTGACGGACCAAACGCATCCACCGCGCACTTGAATACGTCGGATGAAAATGCCGCGCTGATAAGCGCCTCATAGCCGCCGTAAGACGCGCCGTAAATGCCGACGCGGTCTTTGTCCGTCCAGCCCTGATCAATGGCGTAATTCACCGCATCGAGAATATCCTGATGCATAAGGCCGCCCCATTCCTTATCTCCCGCATTCATAAAATCCTTGCCGTAACCGGTTGAGCCGCGGAAGTTCACCTGTAAAACGGCGTAACCCCTGTTGGCCAGCAGCTGCACCTCATCGCTGTATCCCCAGCTGTCGCGCGACCACGGCCCGCCGTGCACAAGCGCCACAGTGGGCAGATTCTTTTTGTCCGATTCCAACGGGAACGTGACATAGCCTTCAATTTTCAGGCCGTCGCTCGCGGTATAAGAGAACGGCTCCATGGGCGCAAAGTCGAATTCCTCCAATTCGGGCCGGGCGTTATAAAGCAGCTTTATATCATTTGACGCCATATCGTACACATAATAATCCGTCTCCTTGGTATCCGACACATACGCCACAATCCAATATTCGTCGTTCTCGCTGGAACCGATAATATCAAAAACACCGTCGCCTATGGTTTTGAGTACGTCGTAATCGTCCTGAAAGCTGTCATCCAGCACATGCCATTCAAGATACGCCCCTTCGGTGGATACCGCTGTTACCTCATTAAGCTCAAGATCTGTCCACGAACCGTAAATATCGTAATCAGGATCACTAAAAATTTCGGTTTTCTCTCCGCTACTCACATCATAAGCGGCCAGCTTGGATGTATTGCTCCCGGATGAATCGATATAAAGAATACGTGTATCATCCTGCATGAAACCGACCACACCGCTCGTATCGGCGTCCTCATAATCCCACTGCAGCACCTGCTGCCACTCGCTCTCAACAAACTGCGTATTCATATTATTCGTGTCTTTTTTCAGCCACACGTGGTCACCCGCATTGTCGTCCGTGCGCGTCACGATACGCAGCTTGCCCTGATGATCGAACAGAAAGCCCGTCATATCTCCAGTATTCCTCATCACAAGGCTTTTCTCACCTGTTACATAGTTGAGCAGATACAAGTCGAAAAGCGATGTGTCGTTGTTGAAAAGGCTAAGATAGATTTCCTTGTCGTTCTCGGGATTGTCGGCCACGTAATAGCAGTTGTTATCACCGCCGGGCAGCACTGTGGCCGTTTCGCCCGTATACACATTTGACGTGTACAGCCCGTAGTTCTCATCTCCCATATTGTCCACAAACAGCAGCACCGTTTCGCCGTCGGGCGCCCAGGACGCATAAGGCACGCCGTATACGTCGCTCGGCCAGTTCACCGCCGACTGCTCCCCTGACTTCCAGTTGAGCACCATGTAATTGTCCTCGTAGTCGGTCATATGCCGGTAAAGAACGAGATTGCCGTCGGTGGATATCTGCGGCGGCGTGTATTCGGCATAGCCCATAAGCACATCCAGCGGAATCAAATCGTTTTCTTTGCTGTCTTGGGGCAATGTGGGCAGCTCACCGCTCTCACTTGTGATCTTCGGCCAATCAAAATGCCAGCTGAACTGACACCCCGTCAGTAAAGCGGCTGTTAATAATATTGCAATGAAGATAACCCATCTTTTTTTGGCCATAAAAGCCTCCTCATGTTGATATTTCATTTATTAAAGCTATCATTATTATAACAAACTTTATACATATCGAAAAAGAAAAATATGTGAATATAGCATTTGGTTGTATCCCATCAAATCCCATGGTATCATATTCCTATACATAATAAACAAGGAATGACAGATATGAAACGATTATTATTGGTGGTATTGTGTGTTTTTCTGTTTATTGGGGTCGGCTGTCAAAGTCAAAGCAAACCCATCATCGTGCTAGTGACGCCCGAGCCGTCGCCTTCTCCCACCCCCGCCAAAACAACTGCCCCAGAGCCGACGCCCACACCTGAACCGGAACCTGCCAAAGCGTCGATTACCGTCGCGGGAGACCTGCTTTGCTTAAGTGCACAGCTCTCATCAGCAAGAAGCGGCGGTGAATACAATTTCGATCAATGCTTCTCGATGATAAAAGACACAATATCCGCCGCTGATCTTGCCGTCGGCAATCTGGAAACGCTTGTCGCAGAGGGTTACTCTTTCACACAGCCCAATAAAAGCGACGATGAGTCCGATGCCTCAGAGTCAGCCGCCGATTCTGCTTCTCCTGTTGATCCGTCGGCAGGAACAGATCCCGCAGCTATACCATCGCCCACCAAACGACCCAATCCGCGCATCAACGCACCCGAATCGTTCCTGTCTGCACTGTCGGGCTGCGGATTCGACGTGCTCACCACAGCCAATAATCATGTATACGACTATAAAGCGGACGGACTCACCAAAACACTGCAAAAGCTTGATGAATATAACTTTGCGCATACGGGCGCATACGCCAAGGAAGCTGACAAAGCCCCCCTTGTCATTGACGTAAACGGCATCGATGTGGCGATATGCGCATACACGGACATCATCAACAGACGGCCGGGCGGCGACAACACATTCATGGTTGACCGCTTTGACGAAGATCTTGTCACGGCGGATATCGCCGCAGCACGGGAAGCCGGTGCCGATTATATCATTGTCTGTGTTCATTGGGGCACCGAGCATACGCATAAGCCCAACCGTACTCAACGAAAGATCGCAGCGTTCATCGCAGAAGCCGGTGCCGATATCATTCTCGGTTCCCATCCGCACTGCACACAGCCGTTTGAAGAGATAGAGACGGACCGCGGCAGCGTGCCCGTTCTTTACTCCTTGGGCAACTTTATATCCAGTATGTCACAGACGAAACATAAAGACGGTGTACTTGTAAATCTATCGCTCCAAAAAGACCTTGTCAGCGGCGAGACCGCCCTCACGTCGCTCACGTATACACCCACATTTTGCGCATCGTCATCTGACCTCGGCAGGTTCGTTGTTTATCCCGCAGATTCAGTATCAATAACGCAAAGCGACATGGCGTCCGTATTGAGTAATTCGCGCGAGCGCACCATTGATGTGCTCACCGAAAACGTCGCCGCAGCGGAGTGAAGCATTGACAGACAGCGGCTTTACAGGTATGCTTGAAGTCGACTTCAAATAAGGAAAGTATTATGAGCCAGACAAAGCAGTTCGAATGCCCCGAGTGCCAGACATCGGGGGAGCATACGATGGAAAAGCGCGTTTGCGTTTTAAAAATTCCGCAGCTTAAAGAAGACATAATAAGCGGTACGTATTTCGAGTGGGTCTGTCCCGGATGTGCCAAGCATTTCTTTGTGGACGATGTCTTTTTATACAACGATGATGAAAACAAGTTCATGGTCTATCTGGTGCCGGGCTACGACGAGCAGACGCTGCCTGTGCCCACGCTGCTTAAAACGGACAACGATTACGACACAGCGCACAGCACGCTTCGCGTAACGACAAGCTTCATCGACTTTGCGGAGAAGATCAAGATACTTGAAGCGGGCTTAGACGACCGCATCATTGAGGCCATCAAGGCGCTGTATGCCTCGGTGCACAGCGAAACGTGGGGCGAAACTGTGTACAACATCCTGTTCGAAGGCGTCGGTGAAGACGGAGAACTTAATTTCGATGTATTCCTTGAGAAGGACGATTTTTCTTTCGGCGTTCCGCCTGATGTATACGACAAAACGCTTAGCGATTTTTCTTTCCTCTGTGATCAAAAGGAGGGCGACGCATTTCTGCTGATTGATCAGAACTGGCTTAACAGCAAGCTCGGCAGCGTTGATACTTAATAACTGCTGTATATTTAGATTGACAGCGTGCGCATTCGTTGTTAGAATAATATTCGCACAATTCATCTGGGTGTGGCGCAGCTTGGTAGCGCGCTTGAATGGGGTTCAAGAGGCCGGAGGTTCGAATCCTCTCACCCAGACCATTGAAAAGTCCGATGAACACTGCGTTCTCGGATTTTTTCTTTTTCTCATACAACCCCAAAATTGGCCACTTCTAATGAAGCTTCTAATGGATTATACGACTTCTTTCACCTTTTGCTGAACGGCGAATATTCCGTTCAATCTTTCTGATGCATTTATCCTGACATCGATATCATCATGGGCATATCTCATTGTGGATTTAATATCTCCGTGTCTGAGCCAGGACTGAATTTCCTGCAGAGAAAACCCTTGAGCGCGAAGCAGCGAAGCCGTACTGTGCCGCAATTCATGGAGCGTTCTATGAGGCAGCTTGTTCTTCTTTAAGACCCTCCCCAAAACGGAATTCACATACTTATACTCAAACGGACGGCCATCCTGCCATTTGCAGATGTAATCGTTGTGATGATATTGCTTTCCAAAGGCCTTAGCGTACGCAGCTTGCTGTTTTTTGAGAGTCAACAGATAATCCTTCACGTTCGGCATTAATGGCATTGGAGCCATGCTCGCTTTGTTTTTCGGGCCTTTCTCAACTGGTTCTCCCACGCGCACTCTCGTGTTTTTGATATAAACAATGTTTCTTTCAAAATCGATGTCGCTCCAGCGAATCCCGAGGATTTCTCCGCGGCGCAGCGCGTAGTAGACGGCCAGAATGATTGCAGGTTCTATAACCATATCATGTACGGCTTCAAGCAGCGTATTGAGGTCAGGAAGCTTCAAGAACCTTGCCTCAAATGGCTGCTCCTTTGGGTAGCGGATTAAGCTGCAAGGATTTTCAGGTATGAGCCTGTCTATGACCGCCTGATCAAGCGCTTTGGATATATTCGCGACATATTTCTTAATTGAAGTCACGCGCAATCCGCCACCCCCGTCTAATCGTCCGTTTTGATGCATTTCTGTAACGAACTCTTGAATATGCCCGCGCTTGACTTCATGCAGAAAAAGATTGAGCTTCTCAAAATAAGGAATGATGTGGTTTTCAAGGTTCTGTTCATATCCGCTGGTTGTCGTCTCTTCTAAGAATCCGGCAACACAGGATTTATGCCATTTTTTCAAATAATCCGTGAATAGCATTTGCTCTGGTTGATCAGCCCGTTCTTTCTCTAACTTTTCTAATTCCTCATGCTTGTTTAACAGAGCGCGCAGCACCTCATTGGCCTCTCTCTTTTTAATGCATTTGGTGCTGATCCACTTTTGCTTAATCTTCCCTGTGCTCGGATCTGGCACACAGATAACGGCGTACCAGTATTGGCTTCTTTTCGTTTTTTGTAATGATCCTGTCATTTCGTGCTCCTTTCAATCACCTTTTGAATCATTACCCTTTGTTGTGACACAATAATAAGCCAACGCTGGATAGTTGTAAAAGGTGCCGGAAGTTTTATGATGATTTTTTTCTGATATATTTAACAACGTGCTCTTTTGCAATGACATACTTTCGACCCATCCTGATCGCGGGTATCTCACGCTTTATAAGAAGCTCGTAAGCTTTGTTCTGTCCGATTCTCAGCATTTCACATAATTCTTTCACTGTGACAATTTCATGGTAATTATTAAACACAGACGCCCCCCATTTCCATAGTTTATTTATATAAGGATTATTAAATATTTAAGCAATTTGAACGGCAATCGGCTTTTGCCTCATTGGTATTTCACCACCCCCTCGACGAGCGGGATGCACTCTGGGACCTAACCTCGACTATGCATAAGTATCATTATCCATCCGTGCGGGTCTTCGCCTGAACCTGCCACAGTTCATCTAGACATTGGCTTTTGTCGCTCTCGCTTTTTCGCGGTCTTGGCGAACCTGTCTTTCGGCTTTCCCTCCCCGGGCCACACGGAGAATGTATTCATCTGCTTATATTCAGTTGTCAAAGATCATCGAGCGAATTCTCCTCCTATATACTGAAAGGAAAAAAAGAGGCTTGTGTACGGATTTTTTCTTGAATGTTCATAGTTTGTTCACGTTTCATTTCCAATTCACATCCTCCTCACTCAGTGCTAATAAGAAATATCCTCTATACACCGAAAGGAAAAAAAGGGCCATGTGTTCCGGTTATTTCTTGAATTTTCACAGTTTGTTAGCATTCCAGTTTCACATATCATTTTTCTCACCTTCAGTGTTTTAAAAAATACTCCCTATAATCTGAAAGGAAAAAAACGCATAATTAGTGCAATAAACTTTTGCCGTTAACAGTTTGTTTACACTTTTCACCGGCATTACGCTTCCTTCATTCGGTGTTAATAAAAATCCCTCTGTATACTGAAAGGAAAAAATTGCACAAGTGATGCAAAAAACTTGTGTCTGTTCACAATTTGTTTGCATTTTCAATCAACGTCACATTTTCCTCACTCAGTGTCATAAATAAAAAATTCGCTCTATATACCGAAAGGAAAAAAACATGGATATGCGGAAAGAAACATACTGTTGTTCACAGTATGTTAACAATATTTAATTAAATTTGTGGAAATAGTGACATTTTAACTGCTGAAGTTATAATAATCAAAAAATAGATTATTTAAAAGATGCAAATTGCTTCATAAAAAGCAGCTTGCTATTGAATAACAAGCTGCTTTAATCGTTTGATCCTATTTTAGGCCGTTTAAACTACGAGTCTTCCTTTTTTTTCAGCTAAAGTAATAGTTGCTTCTATTCCGGAATTAAATTGTACAAAGTCACTCTCAATACCGTCGCTGAATATGACTCCATTCTCCGGCATTTGCGATAATACCTTCAGCGGTTTGTCCTGAGTAACCTTTCCGAAAACAATATCCGTTTTAGACGTTACACTGGGAAAAGGCTCGCGTACTGAAAAATATAAATGATTTATATCCCACGACATACTTTTCTTTGGTTGAACTTTTATTTTACTATTCGAGATATTGTTTACTATACCTTGTGCACCTGAGAGTACACTCTTTAACCATCCAGTAGACCCAAGCCCTGTCGATACGATGATGCCGCTTGAAGATTGATATTCATGTTTCTCTCCCAGACTAATCTGATATCTGGATGAAACATGTGTTTTTTGACCAATGAACAGGTCGTTTACTGCATATAAGGTTTGTCCATCATTCAAAACAGCCTTTGCCATAGTAACCTCTTTCACCGGCCTTGTTCGCTTCATGACATCCGGAATAATCAGCCGCAAGTCATTAACCTGGAAAGGCAACAGGACTCCGTCCCACCTGTCAGGGTCAGGATTAACGCCGATAAGTAACTGATCGCTAAGATACTTTAAGGTGTTAGCTACAAGACCGTCCTGCCCAATCGCTACTACAATATCATTTTTGCCGAATATAAAGTTCGGTACGAACTCTCTGTCGACAATCTGAACCCTTCCTAAACTCTCTAACTGACTATTTGCATCCGATATGGACTTTTTATACCGCTCATCCTCGGCAATATAATCCGAAAAGTCGCTGCCCATATGCTCTATATAGAACTTTGCCTGTGATATTGTATTAAAGCGTGTTACCAAATCCTCAAGTCTGGTTCGTCTTTTCACTATTATTATCTTATTTTCCGTTTGCCGCTCCATGGTTATTTAGATTCCTTCATCAATTCCTGAAGTAAATCAGGCGATATATTCAGCTGCCCGATCTGTCCTGCTTTCTCAGCCAATCCTTGAAATGCCAGTGCGATAAGTTTATTCGGCTGCATGCCTATGCTTGCAAGCGACTGTATGACGTTCGAATCTATTCCTGCCAAAGCCTTCATAACTGCCGACAGTTCATATGCTTTGGCGTCAGCTTCAGCTTTTGAGTTTTCAACCTCTAGCCCAATAAGCCCTTTGCGTTTTTCTTCCAGGGTCGTATCAAAATCCATCTGTTCTTCTTTTAACTGATTTTGCTTCTGCTGAACGGCTCTTTCCGCTTCAATCTGTGTTTCCCTGACTTGTTTCTTTTTGTTTTCGACGGCAATTTCCGTGTTGAACTCGTTCTCCTTTACAAGCCTTTCCTGCTCGATTGATGCATTTCTTCTTTCATAAATGGCTTCATCTGCCTTTTTAAGGAGCTCTTCACGGGTCTGCGCTTCTAAAGCCCGCGAGGTTTCCTTATTCGGAAGGATAGCCAGGATGGACAGCCCTAATATCTCTATGCCAAGGCGGCTAATCTCTTCGTTCTTCTTTATTTCGTTCAAAATTCCATTTGCCAATGCATCACTGGATTTTATCGCATCTTTTAAATGCAGCCCTTCCAATGTTTTCTTAGTAAGTACCCTGACTATATTTATTACCCTTTGCGGTAATTTCTGATGATCGTCAGAGATATATTTCTTACCCTTCATGTCCAGCGTGTAATTCAGAAGCTGCGCTATTTTCTTTTGATCAACGATTCTAAACGTTACCTGCCCCTGAACCGTTACAGTCTGAAAGTCAGCTGTGACTTCTTCAAAAATAAACGGGACATCTGAGCTGCCAACAGGTATCACGACAATGGAAGTGTTACGAGTAAAATAATTGAATGAAATACCTGCACCCTCTTTGGTAATTCTACCATTCTTGTACCTCAACACATACTCATTCGGCTGAAATTTTATAAACCTAAATCCAAACATATCTATATCCTCCCTTTATTAAATATTCACCCAGTTTGGGTTGAATTTGAATAACTTTGAAGGTCTGTGGCCTGCGTTTCGTGTATATTCATTTGTTTCGACCACCATATCCGCTATCTTTCTCCTGAAATTTGCTTTAAGCAGTTCAGTATCCAAGATTGCTTCATATACTTGCTGTAATTCAGTGAGAGTAAACAAATCCGGCATCAAATTGAAGGCTATATCTGAATACTCAATTTTGTTGCGAATTCTTTCTATTCCGTATTGAATAATTTTCGCATGATCAAATGCTATTTCATCAGATTCAATGACTTCCCTCTCAACTTTCGTGACTTTACCTTCAACAGTCTTTTTGGTCTTTATAATTGCAGTAAGGGTATCATCATCACTCGATAAAGTTAGCTTATAAAAACGCTCAAGAACATATCCGGTTTTTGATACGGTTCTTGTCTCCTGATTTAGCTTGCAGGAAACAGTAAACCATTTTGCTTCAGCAGCATCTTCACTTGCTCTAATATCGAGCTTTGAACTATCAACAAGCGATATATATGAAGTACTAATAACTCTTGTCCGTGGGTCTCTGTTCACATCTCCCCAAGCATAAAGTTGTTCAATATAAATATCGTTTACATTAGTTTCTTCTTTCAGCTCTCTATATGCTGCTTGATCTAGGTTTTCATTACTTTTTACGAACCCTCCAGGAACTGCCCATTTCCCAATATAGGGGTGATCACCTCTTTTTATCATGAGCAATCTTAAAGCTTTTTCAGGGAGCTGACGATAATTCTTCTTATCTTCATTTATTACTGTAAACACAAGGATATCCACAGTTACTGAAGGTTTTTCGAAACTGTTAGCATTATATTCCGAAAAAAATTGCTGCTCAGTTTGGCCCAATTTATTAGTAATTTCTTTTTCTCTCAAAGTCCGACCTCCGACTGTCATTTTTACTTATTATCTATTTGATATTATCAATATAGTACTATCAATAATTTTTGTCAATACCTTTTTTGGAAAATAACGCAAAGTGAAAATGCTCTGATATCCGCGTCCACCAGAAGTACCTTTTTACCTTGCCACACAAAGCCTATGCCGAGATTCACTGCAGTTGTTGTTTTACCCACACCGCCTTTTTGATTGGCAAGGGCGGTCACTTTGGTCATTGATTTTTCCTCCTTAGTTGTAATAAAAAAAGGCAGGGTTAATCCTGCCGAAAATGAGAACAACTGAAAACGGCTACTTTTGTATCAGCAACCGCTTGTGAAAATTCTTTTTTCCTATTATGATCTGTTTTACTACATATCTATTCTCTCTTTTACTTTCAAAAAATACTTTTGTAGCCATTCATATTTGCTTTGAATCCCAATATCAAATGATTGTAATCCTTCTTCTATTAATTTACCTACATCACTCAAAAAGGAGTTATATTCATATCCAAGTTCGGCTTGCATACTTAAAAAATCTGTATAATAATAATTGTTTTCACAGGGACAGAGAAGATTTAAAACTAGCTCCTTCTCTTCGTTTTTTGTATGTAAAAAACTTGGATTTTTATAAGCATAGTCAATTAGTATGGGGTCTACAATTATTCTAGGGTATATCGCTATCTTGGATTCCATCTCATATGCTTTAATCATTCCTGGGCCTACAACTACACCTCCATCATGAAATACATCACCTAACGTTATTCCACCTCTTAACAACAATCCCATTGCTATTAAATCTATTTGCATAAAAATAATATCATATAGGATATTGAATATGGCACCATCATTTGATATGTCATATGAAATAACAATCGAGTCAGAGAAGGCTGTCAACTCTTTACCATAATCGAATTTAACTCCTGCCATATTTTCACGGCTCATTTCCATTCCCTTGAGTTCAACTAGGCTTTTAATCAGTTTTTCTCTAAATTGAATATCTTCGCTTTTTTTAACTATACTTTTAAAGCCTAATATATCTAAAAAGGCTACTGCTTTTATTTTATAATTTAAATCAATTGACATTAAAGGCCCTCCTAGCTTGTTCAACATTTATGCAGATGAATATCTAAAATAGGGATGCATATACCTCATTAGCGAAATAACTAGGATATTCCGATAGAATTGATTCAACATCAGTTCTCTTCTTTTGCAATTCCTTTTTCACTTTCCCATGGCTACTTCCGGTTACAATTTTCGAAAGCTCCTGCGCAACTACTCTATCAGCAAATCCCAATTCGTAAACTAGGATTGCTTCTTTAGTGGGAAGGCCATATTTAATTTGTTTTTGAAAGAGTTTTAAAAGTTCTTGAAAAGTATCATTTTCTTCATGACCAGAAGCATTAATAAACTCATTCAATGCGCCTATTAATAAACTTCCATCAAAAGCAAGTCCGCCTTCACAAATATCAATAATATTTTCGATTTTAACCCTTCTTGGCCTTATTCCAGTACCAATTCTGCAATCAGATTTATTTGAAATATTAAGCAACTCATAATAGGGAACGCCTTTAGTCCATTCCATTACAATTGATTTTAGTACATTCTCATTATTGAATTTTCTAAATGCATTATTGTGAATTTGGCCATATAGCAATGGCCAAATTAGTTCAACAAAATCTTCAATGGCATCACTAGATATTAGCTGCTCAGCATTTAATTGGACCCATTCATCAATTTGCATTGCATCATTTACACCATAAAGGGTTTTTCCGTAAGTTTGTCTACGAGTTGAATCTGTAACTTTCATTGATATATTGTCAGCTAGTAATTTAAATAGTTTCTGGATTTGTTGTCGACTTTCATCATCCGCTAAATAATACGCTAAAGTTCTTTCAGTAAGCCCAATGATTTCAGACTCTGTTAGACTATCTCCAGAAGCATCACCATTAGAGAATAAATACCCTTCAATTGCAGAGAGAGTCATACTAATAAATTCAAACTGTGGTTTCACAACATCAAATGTGTAACCCTTAACCCCAAATTCCCCGACTATCTGAGTAATAATCTCATTCAACGCATCCCAACCATTAATATGTGCTTCAGCGAAAGATAGAATATCCCAAGTCAATGTATGATTCCTTCTATCCTGTGATTTGTTTTTATCATTATAAATCTTCAAGGGAATTAGTTTTAACAGGCTACTGGCGCACTCTTCTGATTTTGAAGGATCAAGAAGTTCTTTGACAATCTCCCATCTCCATCGCTCACTTTGATCCCAACGCTTATCATAGACTTTCGGATCTGAAAACAAAATGCTTCCTTCAGTATGCATACCAGCACGACCAGCACGACCAATAAGGTTATGGAAATCCCGCACTTTAATTTTTTCTGCCCCCTGATAGACACTTGCAACAATGAGATAGCGAATTGGAAGGTTCACTCCTTGTGCGAGTGTAGATGTACAGACAACGAATTGAATTAGATTTTCATGCATAGCGTGTTCCACAGATAATCTAATACCATGCGGAGTATTTCCATGATGCGAAAAAATACCGTATTCAGCACTTTTTGATGCTGGTGCTGCATCTCCTAGATTTTTAATATGGAGATTATGCAGCCGCTTTACTTCTATCGAATCACAGTAGTGTTTAGGTAGTGGAATTGGAACATTATGTTCTATTATATCAGCAGCTTTTTCGCATATGCTAGTCGCAGTTAATTTTGTCCCACAGAAAATAGCGATGCTACCATTTGGGACTAGCTTTAAGCCGAGAAAAAGAGCAATTTCTTTCCCTTCAGTTTTTTTAGGAAAAATATAATCCTTGATATCATTTCCAAGGTTAAAGCTCTCAATTACTCTTGGCACAAAAAACTCACCCTGTTCAATATCGTTGCTTTCAACGAATTCTATTCTTCCTAATTGATCAAGCCAACTAGCAAAACCAATAGATCTAAATGTTGGGATAAGGTTTATTCCTTCCACTACCGTAGGTTCACCATTTAGCCATTCTCCAACAGCTTCGGCATTACTGATAACTGCTGAGATCAATATCTTCTGTGCTTCAACAGGAAGTATAGAACTTAATGACGTCAGGAGCAACTCATATGTAATCCCTCTAGTTCCACTATCAAACTGATGTCCTTCATCAAATATTACTAGGCCAACGTAAGCAGCGAGTTCTGGATTATGCCGCAGAACATAAAGTAACTTTTCTGGGGTTACAACAATAATCTGACTATGTCCAAACAATTCAGCAATTGCAAAATCTGTCTGAAAGGCATCTGTTAATTCATCGATTTTAGTGGATTCATTGAGAAACGCTTTCTCAAGATTATTTTTTATCTCATGACAAAGAGCTTTGAATGGTGCAACAATTATAGCAAGCGAAGTACGCTCTGCAAGAAATGCGCTTCGTAGTATTAGTTCGATTGCTTTCGTTTTTCCGGCGCTGGTTGGCATCTGCACTATTGCAGATGCTCCTTTAAAGATATCTTCCTTACCTAATAGGTGTTGTGCGGGCCACAGTTCTTTTATAAATGATTTTTTTTGTAGCACATCAAACCACTTTGTCCTGGGAAGCCCAGAGTACAAAGGTAGGGCATTCCAACTCGAATTTAGCAACTTCTTTCTTAGTACGGCCACGATTACATCACCGAAAAGAAGCTGTCTGGGTGTTCCAGATTCATATACTTCGACCCTGAGTTTGATAGCCAAATCAATGAGTTCATCTTCATTAATTCCGTCTTTAAAAAACTTCAGCAAATACTTGGACAATCCATCAATGTATTCTCCAAAATGTCCCTCTGAACCATCAAAATACTTCGAAAGGTCAGACTGTAACAACCAAAGCAAGAGATCCTCTAATCCCTCCCCACCTAAATCCGAGCAGTCTTCAATACGCTTTGCTAATACCGAAGCGCTTCCTGGCAAATCACAAAGGTAATAGGAAGCTGATCCAAGAAGCACGAGGTATGAATCGAGCGTCTCATTCATCTGAGACTGCAAATATGCATCAAAAAAGCGAGCTGAAAATAGCAGGTTGTTTCGTAGTTCTATAAATAAATCCGTTTCTACTTCATCGTTATTAATTCCTGCGGCCAGGTCTCCAAGTAAACCAATGGAGATAGTGAAAAGCTTCGCTGGATCTTGCTTGATTTTAATGTGATGCTCTTCTGGAACATTATACTCAAGCATCTTAGCTTTTGACCTTGCAACGCCAAGTAATAGTTGCGATTTTTGTTCAGGCCTCATCTGCTGCCCTCCTGTAAAGTTCGTGGACTAGGGGCATCATCTGTTCGCCGTTAATAACAATCAATTTTAATTCGCTTGCTTGTGGATGGGTTGAAGATAAAGCAGACGATAAGAGGGTTCTGTCGTATAGGGACTTTTCAAAAAGAGCTACAGCTCCGTAAGCTTCTTTGTATTGATAATCCACATCGTTTTGAAAACGTTCAATTATTTCAGCCTCATCAATTTTATTTTGAGTATATAATCTTTGTTTTATGGCATTTAATGATTCTCCCTTTCTAGTGACATCTTTGGCTGAACCATTGATAGCATCCTGGAGACGTGCTTTAGCTTTATTCCCTGAGAATTGTGCTTTAGCTTCAAATATAGCCAGTTTATCGTTTGCGGAGTATCTGCCGTTTTTAACAATGTGAAATCCGATAATATCACAACCTTTTGTGGATTCATTTCGAATTGTTTTATCCCCGTACCGAGTACGAGGAACCCAGTAACCAAGTAGATACTCAAGAAAATCAGCTACTAATACTTCACCAAGATCGCCTGCTCGAATACTTGGACCAGGAGCATCTTTTTGGTCAGGGAATTTGATATTGTTAAGATATTCAGAACGAGAATACTTATAACCTTTACGAAAATAATCAATTTCACTATCTAAGCAATAATGATTTCGAAAATGTTTAGCCCAAGCTGATAATATAACTTCGTTTTTTTGGTGCTGAAATTCCCATATCTCAACCTCCTTACCATCGATGGTTTTTAATCGCTCACCTGTATCAATGAGCCATTTAATATGTTTTGATGACCAAGGCATATAATGCACTCCATTACTTATTCTTATCTCGGGAATATTGTTTTTTAAAAAAGCTCGATGATCAGTCCCTCTTGTTATAATTGTACTGATAATCATGGGCGCTTTTTTAGGTGATCTCAAAAACGGATTCTACGCAAATCTAAAAAGAATCTGTTTATTTCGATTGATGTAGTAATTGATCTCATAATAAACCTTGCCTAATAAAATGGCATCCATCAAGTTGCTTGTGTAAGGCAGATATTATTGAAAGCATAACTACAGCTTCATCCTCATCTATTGCCCACTTTATTCTCATCTCATGTGATGTAACATTACGTACCGCATAATTAACACCGAGAAGCATTTCTTTTAACCCACGATGCTCATTCTTTTCACTTTCGGTTCGAAGCGTATTCATAACTATAGCAGGGTTGTTTGTGCTAAAGGAGCATTCAATTAACGCTGTCCCATCCATTTGCAAACCCGTTTCTTCAGCAATTCTATGTGTAAGACTCTTAGCGGCTTCGTGGACTGCATGAAAATAATCTTCAGCTAGAAGTTCCTCTTTACAGCATTGCATTACACGATAATGAGCATGGATCTCGTATAATTTATGACTAAGCTGAGAAGCGCGACGTTTTGCATCTCGTAATGTTTCTGCCACTTGTACTTTAACGAATTGGTTTTTTTCATTTACCTGTATTCCCTTAAGAGCTAGCACTTCATTTATCTCAGTTTGGATATTCTCTCTACGTTGAGGATCACTCATCCATCGTGAAGGCATCAATGCTTCTTGTATGAATGCGTATACACAATTAGAATTATTATCACGATTGCATCGCTCTACAAATGAATTAAATAAGCGGATTCGTTTTGTTCCTCCCGGACATGCGTCTGGGATGCTACATAAAGTTAGCAGCCGACCAATTTCGCTTCCGGTAAATCCGTTTGATGTATCTCCGAGAATGTTTGAGACTCGTTCCAACTCGCTATTATTAAGATTCGGGAAAACAGCCATCACTTCTCTCCAACTATTGAATCAACACTTTAATAATCAAAGAATCTGTCAATTATAGAAAAAACACTAAATGATAATGGCAAAATATCCTTTTAATACATTACGTAGCATATCACAATATGCCATTATATTCAATCTATCACTCTTTTCTCTGTTTTGCTCGTTGCGCCGCCTCAAGAACCTCTTTCGGTATCAGATCCAACAACTTTTTCTGCTTTCTAAGCGTTTCCCTAAGCTCGTATACCTCACGCTGTGGCCGTACATACGTTTTATCGAGCTCGTATGCCAATATGTTTGAACATGCTTTTTACAATTAATGATTTTTTAATACTGTCGACTAATATGATGCTGATTTAATGAAACCCCTTCCCGTTGCTTTTTATTCTCCGTTATTTTCGTTAGCTTCTCCTCAACTTCATCAGAGCGATCAAGGATGAGATTAGCCAATTTCAGGTCTTTTCTAACCTCGAAAAGTCTACCGTCTATTGATATAGCATTCTCAGTGTTGCCCTCAAGTCTTACCTTGGCAGCGGTTCGTCGCTTACTGTGCCCAATAGCTATACGTTCAACCATAAGCATACCCTTTTCATGTTCCAGACCAGATATGAAATCCACAAGCTGCTCTTTGGTCTCAATGCGATGTTTACAAAGCAGCTTCGTCTGAGCAGAGAATTCGTCCATCTTCCGAATATCCTCGCGCAGCAGAAACGGAGCAGATCCCGGTTGGCGTTGAGCTTTTCGCAAGAGATAAAGATAGTAGAAGTACAAAGCTCTAAGTCCTTTTATTGTAGGTTTCATAAGCTTAAAATCACCTCTGTACTTGGCATGCTTAATCGCAGGCTGTATAGGCTTTATAATGCGTTCTGGGAGGCGCTGGCTCAAAATCCGGCGTTTAATAGCATCTTCGGTATAATTGTCTCCCAGTGTTTTCAGCCTGATAAATCGTTCTTTACCTTGCGGCTTAACCGATAGATACTTACCCGGCTTGATCTCATATCCCAAAGCTTTCAGACGTCGTATAAAAGCCTGCATGGAGACCGACTGCCTTATTGCTATGTCCATATCATTACGGACAATGCTCCACCATGTCGCTTTACCATCACGTTCAGCTTGCCATGCATCATAACTGCGCTGTTTGCCGCGCTGCGGGTTCTCTATGACAGATAACCCGTACTCCTGACATAAACGGTCTGAAGTGCGCCGCAGCAGGTCGTAGGTGGTCTTGCAGTCGTTGTACCTCTTTCCGTCCTTATAGGATACTGAGTTCAATACAAAATGCGAATGCAGATGAGCTTTGTCCAAATGCGTCGCCACAATTACCTCAAATCGCTCGCCCCATAATTCCTGCGCCAATTTCAGCCCGATCTCGTGTGCCAGCTCGGGCGTCACTTCGCCCGGTGCAAAGGATTGGTAAGCATGAAAGGCGACAATGCCGCCCTCCTTAGCCCAGTGCTTTTTTGTCACCAACATTTGCTGTCGTGCGATCTCTGGCAAACAGTTGATGCCGCTCACATAGTATTGTTTCTCAGTCTTGTAATCCTGTGTCGCATAGTCCATGACATCCCGCAAACCCTGAATATCCGCATTCGAAAATGCGGGGTTCTCGGTTTTAGATGCGTTCTCGACATAGTGAACGACTTGCCCGAGCCAACCACGGACATCCCAAATCTTTGTTGTTGCCATGTCAATTCACCTTTTCCGGCAGCAATACCGCTGCTTGTATTTCAAGTAGGATTTCACGGAAACATTGCAGTTCAATTTCAAGTTCGTATCGGTCTTCCTCATCGAAAAACTCACCGCGCCGGATTTCGGTATGAATACCTTTCCAAATCTCAATAGAAGACTGAAGCTCATTGATAAATACGTTGTAATCCAATGACGGGCATTCTTTAGGTGAGTTACCGTTGATAAGCGCCCGGACGTATCCCGATGCACTTAGCCCACTTTTTACAACACTCTTCAACAGCTTTTCGTGTTCGTCTTTGGATAATCGGATGTTCAATTGCAGAGTTCTGTTTCTCATTAATATGCTCCTTTCAAATTAGGGGTTGCAGGGGATTTGCCACTGCATGAAAACAGCCCTCTGCCGGATGGCGGAAGGCCTGTCTTGGGGTTTGTGGCTACACAAATCCAGTGCTGGTTAAACTAAAAAAGGCACCTTTCTCATAGACGCCTGTAAGTCGTTTGTCGTGTTTACATCTGAGCTTGGTATGTTTTTGCTTCTGAGTTTGGCGCATTTATTTCCGAGTTAAGTAATAAACAGAAGAAAATGATCTCTGGAGCTTCTCAGAATCTCAAGATGCTCTCAAACAGAAATTGAACTTTGTCCACCGTCTTTTTCGTATGATAATGACCGCAATACCATTTGTCATATGAAATGCGCTCTTCGATTGTGTCCAACCATGCTTCGGTGCTTTTATCAACACTTGCTTCATCGATGAAAGATAGAAATACCTCTCTGGGTTCGTACTTCAGCGGGGCTGTATGAGAGAGAACAGTATCAACGCGATTGCCGTTGTCCGCAAGCTGCTTTTGAACGTATTGCTTAATCGCTTCCGATGGCTGCTCATCCTTCCACCAGCCCCAACCTCTATCAAGGCGAATAAACTTATCGACGCTGTAAGCGCCGCCGATTGCAATACACTGTCTGCCATCCAGGTTATAAATCTCGCCATCGATAGCGAATAAGATGCTCGGATAATCGTCCTCAACCAGCACTCTGCCGCCGTTCCATATCTTCTCATGGTAGGCTGGGATATTCTGCGGTCTTATTTCATGATTACCGTGCAAGCAAAACATCGTGATAGGCAGGTTTTCAAGACGCTGCTTAAGAATATAGTCCTTGAGATCTTTGTGATAATTTATTCCGGCGTCACCCAGTACAATCATGACATCTTCTTTGGACGTATCCGAACCGTAAAAACGCATAATGCGACTGAAATCACCGTGCGTATCGCCTGTTATGAAATACATTCGCAGCTCCTTTCTACGGCTCTTACTCACTCAATATTTCCTCTAAAGCAGATTGCACGGAATGAAACAGTTCTGAGAATCAATCGGTATAACTTCCTCGCACATACAAATGATTCCGCCCCATCCTCTTTCGATGGCTGTCTTGTCCAGTACGCTGAACTTTTTGACTTCTCTTCGATCGGGGCTGGCCGACTTCTTGATTTCAAGCGGATGAATCAGCCCCCCTTCCTCGACAAAGACATCGACTTCCTTCTCGTTGGAATCTCTGAAATAACTTAAGGAGGCTCTCTCTTTGGCATACGCATAGCTTTTTACCAATTCAATTATCACGAAATTTTCAAAGTAATGACCGCTGGCTGCCCCGTTCATCAGCGTTTCTGGAGTCGGCCACATGGAAAGCTGCGCACATAGCCCGGTATCACAAAAATATAGCTTTGGCGTTTTGGTCAGCCGTTTCAGCTCGTTGTTAGCGTATGGCCGCAGTAAATATACGATGCCTAATCCCTCCAGCAGCCTTATCCACTCTTTGGCGGTTGGTTGTGAAATTTCCGCCGCTTCCGCGAGCGTTTTGTAGTTCAGCTGCGCCGATATAAGCGCGGCGCAGGCCGTCAGGAACCTTCTGAAGCGCAGAGAGTCCGTCACACCGCCAAGCTCCGCTACGTCGCGCATCAGATAGGTGTCGATATATGCGTTATAATATTCCTGCCGCTGCTCTGCGTCTGCGCTCCGTACCTGCGGCATACCGCCCCTCCAGATGTGTTCAAATACGCTGACAACATTGTTCTTCCCGGCTTTCGCCTGCCTTTCAAGCAAACACTGAAGCGAAAAATCAAGCTCTTTGTCAAATTCGATGCCTTCCTTCTCGTTTATTGACAGGCTGTACAATTCTAGAATGCCTACTCTGCCGGCCAATGTTTCGCGGACGTTTTTCATCATGGAATAGTTCTGAGAGCCGGTCAGCCAGAAAAGGCCCGTTTCTTCGCTCTCGTCACAGATAATCTTTATCTGACTGAACAGCTCCGGCGCATATTGCACCTCGTCAATAATAATCGGCGGCTTATACGTTTGAAAGAACAGAACCGGGTCTGATTTTGCAAGGTTTCTCGCCATCAGATTATCCAGCGTGACATAAGTTCTGTTTTCTCCATCCGCCAAATGTCTTAGCATGGTCGTTTTGCCAACCTGCCTTGCGCCTGTGACAAGCACTGCCTTAAAAAAGGAACTCATCCGGACGAACTTCCTCTCCAGCCTTCTGTGGATATATTCCATGACGCACCTCCGCTATTTAGGATATTATAAAGTATATCTTATATTATCCTAAATAATTCAATCTGTCAAATAATGTTTTCATTAAAAAAAGAGCAGACACATGTAGCTCTGTCCGCACGGGAGAAGGGAAGCCATCTCACCCCTCACACATACACATGCTTCGCAAGCGCAACCTCCTCAGCCTGTACCTTGATCGTGTTCATGGCGCCGACCCACGCCATCTGATTATTCGTCTTCATAGTTTCGTTTATACCCTGCTGCTGAGCAATCTCAGATACCAGCCGGGAAACAAAAGCCCGCGTGAGCACATCCACCTCTGCCAAATGCCGATTAAGCTGGTTTGACAGAATCAGTTGAGCATATGTGCCTTTACGATGCTCTTTCAGGTATTGCTTTCTCAGCATGCCGTATTTGCCGCAATTCGACTGTGGTTCATCGCCAATGGTAAGATCCGGCAGCAGGTAATCACCCACCTGGGTATAAGTGATTTCATGCATATTTTGCTCCTCCTCACAAAGTATTTGCTTTAAGCTTACCTGCCGGAAAAAAGAAATACAAAGCTGCTATTTCTTAACCAGTGCAGCCAGCATAACTGAATCAGCTTCAATGGTTTTCAGCGATCCAGCCATGTTATGAATCCAGTCAATCTGCTCACCAATGTTCTGCGGATACGGGTACTGTTCGAGTACCTTCGCAAATACGATCTCTACCCTGCGCTTTACTTCTTCCGGGTATTGTGAATAAACCAGTGTTTTTATGTTACTGTTTCTCATATCTATCTCCTTAGTTTTATTTGCTTAAAAGCTTCTTTTTCCCGGCTGGTAATATCTTTCGGCTGGTATAGGGGGAGAGTGTGAGAGGGGGAGCGGCTGACATTTGCCGTACAATAAAAAAGGATAGACTTATCCCTTGGTGTCGAATACTCACTTTTTTCGGTCAACGGCTGATCAATCAGTCATGCAGGCGTCCCCGCACATCTTATCTTTCTACCGTGTTTGTTCCTTATCTCTCATCCGTTTCCTGTGCCAGTCTTCGAGCAATTTGAGTATGGTGTCTTCAATCTGCTGAGCGGTGTAGTCTTTGGGAAAGTACTTAGCGACTCTATCTCGTTTGATCTTCAGTTTATCCTGTTGGTTCGGTTTCTCTTCCGACATCAATTCAAGCATCGCTTTCTCGTTCAGCTTCCCATCAGCACTTAGTAGTTTCATTTGCTGAGCTTGGGACAGTGATGGCGTGCATAGCTGCATTTCCATAACCTCAAGCAGTTTATTCTGCATGTTTTCCGGCAGGTATGACAGTTCCACTGCGGGGTTAAATGCAATTCGTTTCTCATCCACCATTTTGAGAATTGCGGGAATCACATTCGTCAGGCGGATATATCGTCTGATCTGATCTTTGCTCTCTCCATGCTCATCACCGATTCGCTCCACTGATAACTTCTGCGCAAGTTGCGTAGAAGTTAAATCTGTACGCTTACCCTGTCGCTTAATCGCTTCCAGCTTCATCTTATATGAAAATGCTTTTTCGCTGGGCAGCAGGTTTTCTCGCTGTTGATTTGAGTCTACCATGATAATCGTTGCAGTATTATCATCCAGTTCACGCACCACAACCGGCATGGCTGCAATACCGGCCAACTCACATGCAGCTTTTCGCCTGTGTCCCGCAATAAGCTCATAACCGCCTTCCGGGCGCGGTCTTGCGATGGCAGGTGTCACCACCCCATTTTCTTTGATGCTTTCAGCCAGTTCTCGTAGCTCTTCATTCTTGGCAACTTGAAACGGATGGTTTTTGAATGGGTGTAAGTCTGCGAGAGGAATCTCAAGAATCTTTTCTTGATTGCCTTCATCTCTTTCTTTTTGTGTCGTAAACAAATCATCCACGGTTGGCAGCTTAATATCAGTTCTTTTTGTACTCATTTTTCTTTCTCCTTTTCTTTTTTGGGGTGTATAAAAAGGAAATGGCGTAAATCCATGTCCTAATTTTCTATATTGGTTTAGTTCAGTTAAATTTCAATCCCCACAGTGGTTTGTGTTACCACTCCAATCTGTGTAATAATTAGTGTATACAAATCGACGTTTGCTTCGGGTGTAGATATGGAAACAACTAAAGAGTTGATCTCATGAACAGTATTCAAGAGACCTTGCTTCTAATGGACTTCTAAAATTATTTTCTGAATTCAGTATTTTATTCTTCCGCAGCATCATTGGGCAAAAGCCACATGCTATCTCTTGAAATTGAAAAAAGCCCTTTAAATAGGCTTTTTCAAAGGGTATTGAAGTGACTTAACAACAAAGGATAATGTCCAAAGGGGAACTTAGGTTATCGATGGGGTTCAAGAGGCCGGAGGTTCGAATCCTCTCACCCAGACCATCATGACGGTGTTCGTAAAGGAAGTTGTTTCTGATACGGGCACCGTTTTTGTGAACGCTTATTTAATCGTATTTCTGCTCGTGTTCCTTTATGAACACCCCAATGATACCCAAGCCCAGACACGTTGCGCATATTATACGGTATTATTGACAATATCTCACACGCCTTGTCTTTCTCACTAATTCTGGTGGCTTACACGTTATCCTTGTTATATCACTATAAATCTTTACGCTAAACTCCTGTGAATACTTGTTTTCAAAAATATCTTGAAATCTGAATTTAAATTTTCCGTCTGACGAACTATCAGAATAATAATGAATATACTCAACAGTGCTATTTACAGGTAAGTTTTGCACTTCAAATGGGTCAGAGTCGTTATCCTCTTCTTCGATTTCTAAGGCAATACCATTACCAATGTTCTTCATCTCTAGTGGTATCTTGCAAACCCCATTCTCGTTTTTCTCCATCGTGCTTGGTTGGCCTTCCTTATTGCACTGTAACTGAATCCCTATAATTGGCATATGGCTTAATCGTTCTTGATGATAATCAACTTTTTTGCTGTTATGCACAATGAAGTAGGTTACTGTTATGGTAACTATTGCTCCAATAATTGTGCTGAATAACGAAATCGTTGCCATGTATTTATCTGAATCAGAAAAATCATCACTATTAATCCCAACCATTCCATTATAAAAACTAATTATGCCCCATACCGCTAATCCCATAATTGCTACCCCTACAATTATCAAAAAAGCGCGACGACGAAAAATTTGTATTTCTCTTCTAGTTGGAGGAACCTTCTCCCATTTTACATTTCCAGTATAGTATTCAATATCTTTTTTTAGTCTATCCCAAGCAATTCGCCATCTTTTCTCCTTCATATAACCCTCCATAGCATTCTTTTACTGTGATATTTTATCATACTTGCTAAGCAAAGTTAACTTATTCGCATTAAACAAGCATATTCTAAACGCCTAGAACAAACCAAGTACATACTAATATGTACAGGAATAATAGGTATGTTTGAGCTGCAATATAGCCATAATGCAAGGGATCAAATTTTATTAAATGCTACTACTGACCGTAGAAAACCCTTATTTAATCGTGTTTTTAACTCTTGTTCCTTTACAAACACCCAGACCAGAGAAAAGTCCGATGAACACTAAGTTCTCGGATTTTTTCTTTTTCTCGTACAGCCCCAATTTTGGCCACTTCTAATGAAACTTCTAATGGATTATACGACTTCTTTCACCTTTTGCTTGACCGATGAATATTCCGTTTAATCCTTTCGAAGCAGCCCTCCACCCCCGTCTAATCGCCCATTCTGGTGCTTTCAGTAACGAATCCCTGAATATGTCCGCGTTTAACTCATATAAAAAACAAGAGAATCGGATATCGAATTCTCCTGTTTTATTAACTCAAATGGTGTTATAAAAGGAAAGCCCATTCAAACTCACGATTCAGAATTATCGCTAGTTGTTTCCGAAAGACTGTCGAATTTTTCACTTTCAAGAATAATGGGTTTTACTTCCTGACGCCTTACGATAAATCTATCGAACGTCGCAATGATACCCGGCAGTATAAAGATAATGAGAAGTACAGCACAAAGCGCGCCCTTGGAAATCGTCAGACATATCTGACCGATAGTCGGATTCTTAAACGCCATACCAACGATTCCGGTCACCAGCACCATAATGAGCCCGGAAGTGAAAACTGTATGTGCGGAACCATTATAAGCCGCAGCTAAAGCCTCCTGACGGCCCATTGACTTTCGAAACTCCTTGTAATAACTCGTGTATAGGATGCCATAATCAATGGTCGCCCCCATTAAGATACACTCAACGATGAGAAACGCCAGATAGTAAATGCTGGTGCCCATCATACCGTTTAAGCTGACCGTCAAAAATACGCCTCCCTGAATAATCAGAACAAGGATGATAGGGATAAGAAAAGAACGGAACGTCACAGCAATCACAATGAATATAGCGATCGCTGTTATTAACGTAATGAAATTCAGTTCGCCGTCAAAGGATTGTGACATTTCATAAATCATCGGCGAATTTCCTATAAGATAATATTCGCTGCCGAAAGATTCATTGCATTCATTTGATAGCTCGCTTATGAAAGTATTCGATTCATCGGAACCGTCTTGAAGCGAAACGGTCAGGATCATACGCGAGTAATCGGGGCCTGTAAGCTGCTTTTTACCGTCGGTCAGCTCGGTTTCGGCATCGCCAATATTTGACCGCATATCTGCGTCAATCACTTCATCAAAGCGGGAATCATTCATAACGTTGTTGCTAAGGTAGTTAAATAAGCCGTCAATTGAAAGCTTCCATGCGGGATTGCTGTCAATTGTGCTGAAATAATAAAGATACATCAGATCCATCGTTATTTCATCCAGTTTATCCGAAAAGCCGCTAAACATATCAGCAAGTTCTTTTGACGTATAGATGTTGCCGGAAACAACCCCATCGATAATGGTTTTCGCCGTTTTCAACTTATCAGCTTCATCCGTATTAAACTGATCGGAAAAATCCGTGTCAGTAAGAATGTCGCTGTTAATGAAATTGACGAATCCCTGAATGGACATATTCCAATCGGATGTGTCGCCATACTCGCTGTTATAAAGCAGATATAGATCATTGGTTTGGCTGCTATCCATATCTAAAAGTCTGCCCAATTGCGCAGAAGTGTAGGATGTCCCCGCAACAGTTCCCTTTATCAGCTTCTGGAGCATTTTCAAATCGCTTAGATTCTTGCTGCTAATCATTGAGCCAAATGCGCTGTTAGATGAAAGATCGTTGACTATAAAGTCGACCGTGGTTTTCAGCGATATTTTCCAATTGCTTGTATCACCGTGTTCTGAGATATAATAAGTGTACAGCATTTTCGACATGCCGGGGTCCATCCCAAACATAGCTGCCATATCGCCGCAGCTATACGTTCCTCCTGTGATCGTGGCATTCATGATATTCTGAATGAACTTGAGTTGAGCTATCGCTGCATCGTCCAAATAAGAGGAGTATTGTTCGTTTGTTACCACATCCGAAAGCAGAAAATTAACGAATTTCTGCATAGACATCGTCCAGTTCGCCGTTTCTCCAACGACGCTAAAATACATATAAAATATCTGCCCTGCCATGCCGCTGTCCATACTGAGATAACTTGCAATCTGCTCAGCCGTGAACTCTTGGCCGGATGTGGCTGCCTGTGTCATCGCATACATTGCGTTTAGGTTTTCGAGGGTTTGCGCATCAAAGTATGCTGAAAAGCTGGGTTCCTTAGCAACATCGTCTATAACAAAGGTAAGAAAATCCGATAGGGACATGCTGGTTACCGTGCTTCCGGAAACCGTCGAAGCATATGCAAAAAGCTGGTCAATCATCGCTGAATCCATACCGGTTACGCCAGCAAGCTCCGAAGAAGTCAGCTGAGTGCCAGATATGGCCAAGCCAAACATTTGATCAAGTGAAATCAGCTGCGCCTTCAAGTTTTCGTCGAAATATGAAGCATACGCATCGTTATTCAAGACGGAAGAAACCAAAAAACCAGTAAATTCAGGCAACGTCATTTTCCAATCAGCCGTCGCACCTGCAGCACTGTAATACATGTAAAATATCTGATCGACCATGGCCGCGTCCATACCAAGGGCAGTGGCAAGTTCAGTCTTGCTCATCTGCTGCTGTATGGCATCCGTGTTGGTATATTGCGCAAGTGCACTCATCTGTGTAAGCATAGCCGGGTCAAAATAGGCTGCGAACGTTGGATTAGAGGCCACATCATTCGTTAAAAAATCGACAAACTGAGGCACCGTCATGGTGCCGGCATTAAAGTTTGATTGCAATGTATAATAGTAAACGAGCAACAGTTGTACCGTGCTTTGGTCCATGTCAAGTTTAGAAGCAAGCTGCGAACTGGTGAGCCTTCGGGTCACAGCCTCTTTATCGGTAAATATCTTGAGCTGGTCGATCATGGACAACGTATCTTTATCAAACATGGATGCGTAGTCTTCATTCGTTGCGACATCATTAATAATGAAATCCGAAAAATCGGCAAGCGTCATGGCACCCGAATCTACGCCGCCATTCTTCATGTAATAGAACATGAACAATTGCACAGCATCATCCGGGTCCATATCAAAAAAACCTGCGATTTCTTCTGCGTCCATCGGGCGGATCAGATTTTCCGGGTCCGCAAACTTCTTAAATGTTTTGAACTGGTCTTTTAAATCGTCGTCAAGCTCTGCTGCAAAAGATTCGTTTGTCAGAACATCGTTGGAAATAAAGCCGATGAAATTGCTGACCGTCATGGTGCCGGAGATATTTCCTTTATAATAATCGTAATAGATGATGTTCAGCAGCGAAGCGTCCATATTTAAACCATTGCTGTCGTCCATGGTGCCAAGTTCCCCGGACAGTTCCTCAGCGGTATATTCTTTGCCGAGCGTTGTCGAATAGCTCTGGACGTCTTTGACGTTTGGATCGCCCGCATATTTATCCGCCAGCTTTGATGCCGCTTCTTCGTCATCGTTGTTATACAGAACAACAATACTGCTGTCTTTGGGGAAGTATTCTTCGGTTGGGTCTTCGCCTGCGAGCACATAAGCCAGTCCTGTGTTGCTTCTCATGAAAAATGCACCAACGAAAATCAGTACAAACACACCTGTGACAATATAGCGGTACTTATTGCTGAATTTCCCGAGAACATTCATTTTGAGAGGAAGCACTTTCTTTTCGGTTCTTCTGATCCCTTTTTGGAAAACCACAAGTAATACCGAAAGGATGGTGAATATGCATATCATGCTGATCAGCACGCCTTTTGCCAGGACAATTCCCATATCCATTCCGATTTTGAAACTCATCAAGCACAGAGCCAATAGGCCAATCACAGTGGTTGTCGCGCTGCTTGCAATGGCCGGAAAAGCTTTTACAAGCGCGCTCTTCATGGCAGCTTTCGGTTCCCCGCTGAGGGCGAGCTCCTGTCGGAAGCGGTTCATGAGAATCATCGAATAATCCAGAGAGAGGACGAGCTGAAGAATTGCTGCTATGGAACTTGTAATATCTGAAATTGTCCCCAAAAAAATATTGGTTCCCATGTTGATGACAACCGCAATACCAACTGCGGCTATAAGCAGGAATGGTTCCAGCCAAGATTCGCACATGAGGAAAAGAATTGTCATCAAAATGACAGCAGCCATGACAATTGTATAAGTCGGCAAGCTTTTGCTGTCATTATTGACATGGTAAACCATGCTATAACCTTCAAAACCGGAAGCAATGGCATTGACCACTGCGGATGCTTCTTTTGAGTCATAATCATATTTAAAATTCACGATATAGAGCGTGTATTCCCCGTTGTTATAATCCGCGCTGACCGCATCGTAATCCACGCTGTCGATATATTCGATCGATTTCAGCTTATTGAGAACATCTTGCTTTTGCGAGTTGTCAAGTTCGTTGAACATGACGCGGATATTACCGGAATCTTCTGTCGCCGGGAACTCCTTATCCATAAGGTCAATACCGGCCTTCATTCTCGAGTTGTCAGGCAAATATTTTGTCATATCAGAATTTACATTCACCATGAGCGAGAATAAAGCGCAGGCAACCGTTATCATGAGCATTGCCGCAAGTACAAAAATACGTTTTTCAACTAAAAAATTGGCTGTTTTCTTCATCGTTGTCAATTCCCTTCAGCTGCCTTTATTACACAGTATTGGGTGAGGCAAGCATATTTCTTTTTATGGTGCAATATATCCTAGCCGGCAACTTGCCGAATTAAGCATCAAACGGGAAGATATTGACGCTCAACAACATTGTGCATTATAATTTATAAGAAAGTGCGAAATCAACATACTGTTTATTTGGAAATGATGTATGATCAACATTTCTTTAATAAATGTTGATTTAAAGCCGTTTATCGATCTTTTGTCAATGAGAAAGGCAGTTTGAATATGGAAAACCAACGTATACGCTTGAGTAAGAAAATGTTGAAAGATGCCTTAATCGACTTACTTCAGGATCATTTAATTGAAAAGCTAACCATTTATGAAATTTGTGAACGGGCACAGATCAACCGAACCACTTTTTATAAATATTACGGGAGCCAGTATGACCTGTTGGATGACATTGAAGCTGATATTTTTAAAGAACTTGAATTGCTTTTGGGCTCAGATGATTCCGAGAATGAAGACGGCCTCGCTCGGACGCTTGTCTATTTAGAACAAGAACGGAAAAAATGCAAGCTCTTGATCAACTCCACCACAGACCAAAAATTCGCGGAAAAGCTCTTTAATTTACCTGTCGTTCATCAGCTTGTGGAAAAGCATTCCCTTCGGGAATATACCGAGTTGGAAACAAAATATATCCACACCTTTATATTTCTTGGGGGATATGCGATTATCCAAAAATGGATTAACTCAGAGGAAAGAGAATCTCCCGAAGAAATTGCACAGTTGATTCGCAAGCTCATAATCGAAATCATATAGAAAAGGATAGAAGCGTGCCCACGCCGTTCGCTCTTCCTCAACTTGTTAAAGCAATGAGCAGGATAGAAAAAATTATGCCAAAGCGCGTTGATCAGTATTCAAGCGAGAAAAAATGGAAAATCGTCTAGGAACAATGCATTCTATTTTAGTATCAATTTCCTGATGTGGCAGTCAGCTGTTTAGTGAATGTTTATTGCAGAAATTAGTTCTACCCTTAGCAACTTTCAACCCCAAAAAGAGCCCTCTTCTAAACAGTTGAAGAAAGGCTCTTAACCATGGAAACTAATTCAAACTTGTTCAACTCATCAACTCATCCGATTTCCTCGAAAAATCTTTCAGTAATGACTTTATCTTCGGTATAAAAGCTGATTATTGCTTTGCCCTGCGCCTTTATGTCAGCATACTGCGATTCCTTCATGCCACCAAACGGTAAATATGCCACCGGTGCCGGTATGCCAATATTAACACCGATCATACCCGCTTGTGTTTCTAATTTGAACTTTCTTGCGTAATACCCGTTCTGAGTGTATATTGAAGCGCCATTGCCATATTCATGATCGTTAATGATGCTTATTGCTTCATCAAGCGTATCTGCTTTCATAATGACAACAACGGGTCCGAAAATCTCAACCTTTTGTATTTCCATTCCAGGTTTCACATCTGTGAATACAGTGGGGCCGATGAAAAATCCTTTTTCACATCCGGGTACATCTATATTTCTTCCGTCAAGTGCAAGCGTTGCCCCTTCTTTTACGCCTTTATCGATCATTGACAGTATAAACTCTTTGGCCTTCTGAGATATAACCGGCCCCATAACAAGCGATTCATTTGCTACCGAAGGATCAAGGGGATTCGCAACAATAACGTTTTTCGAATCTTCAATAAATTTTTCGCATATCTCATCGTACATATCGCCTACAGCGATTATAGCCGATGAAGCCATACACCTTTGTCCCGCGCATCCATAACAAGACGTTGTCATGTTGCGGATAACTTTATCGATTTTTGCATCCGGCATAATAACCAGATGGTTTTTTGCGCTTCCCATCGCCTGGAATCTCTTATTGGTCTTAGCACATTTCTCCGATACAATTTTGCACGTATTGGTGGATCCAACCAGTGATACGCCCTTAATTTTTGTGCTGTCCATAAAAGCATCCGCGACTACCCTATCGCCGTTTACCAGATTAAAAACGCCCGCCGGCAAGCCGATCTCGTCAATAAACTTAGTGATTAACTGCATTGTCATCGGCACCTGTTTTGATGCCTTTATCAGAAAGGTGTTGCCTGTTGCCAGCGCATACGGCAAAAACCAGAACGGCACCATCGCAGGGAAATTATAAGGAGCAATCATAGCAAAAGGACCAAGCGGTAGGTTTAAGACTTCACCATCAATTTCGAACGAAGAACCGATGATCTTGTCGCCTTGCTGAAGCACAGGCATACCACATGCCACTTCAATATTCTCATACACGCGTTTCATTTCGGCAACCGCATCGGGGATGGATTTTCCCATTTCCGCAACAAGCGTTCTTGCAATTATGTCCTCATTGGCCCTTAGCACTTCATTTAATTCATACAAATACCTGACCCTTCTTGAAACAGGAACCCGACTCCATTCAATGAAGGCATCCGCGGCTGCGTCTATCGCCTTATCAACAGCTCCCTTTGTGGACAATGGCACCTGCGCAAGCGTTTCTCCAGTAGAAGGATTGATAACGTCAATATATCCGCTGTTATCCGGCTCCACCCATTTTCCATTCACATAGTTCTGTAGTTTCTCCATCTTATGCTACCTCTTTCATATTTTTCTTACCGCCCATATCCAACAGAAAAGCATTGAGTATTTCAACATTGGTCACTTGGACAGTTACATTTAACAACAAATTTCTAAAGGTTCTTAATAAAGTCCGTGATTTCTGAAACCTGGGCGTTTTGATACAAGCAATCTTGAAAGTTCTTGCTCGCACAACACTCTTTCAATAATCCCCTGTCGATCGAAGAAAGAATAGTCATGACATCCCTATTGACTATCTCTTTGGTCTGATCGAGCCATATCTTAAATTTTTGCTGGACTTCACGTCTCTCAGGCGGATACCCGCTTCCTCTTTCGCATGAAAATGTTTTTTCAAATATATTGTAGATATTCAGCTCTGCGCCCCACCCAAAACCTTTTGCATATGGCAGCGAAATCGCATTTCCATTATTAATCTGCACAAACAAATAACCATCCGTTGGTTCGGTAACCAATCCGCAAAGAACACCCGGATAGTTGTTAAGCGATATACACGCAGCTTGTCCTGTCCCACAGCCGGTCACAACAAAATCAACTGCTTTTGAGTTCAGTAATATACAAGCCATTAATCCTAAATGAATATACGAAACAACCGGCTTCTGTTCAGCATCTGTCATCCCCACATTGTAAACCACATGATTATTTTCATCTGCCACTTTTTGCAACTGTTCCAGAACGATACCGTTTTTACTCGCCTGACTTACTTCATTTATTAATGCTATTTTCATAGAGGCCTCTCCCTTCAAAATATATTTATCATTTACTATGATTTTTGGGTTACTTTAACTAAACTAGGGCTGTGAAGCGCTAAGCACCATACTTCCCAAACGCCTAACGCGTTATGACCCTAATAATTTTTTGCTCTCTTATGTATATTTTTATCAGCTATACCAGCACAAAATGCCTCCGTCGTTAAGGAGTTCCGTACCCGTCATAAATGTAGAGTTATCGGATGCAAGGAATACCGCAGCCTTTCCCTGTTCATGAGGTTCGCCTATCCTGCCTAGAGGATGTACATTATAACAAGCCTGCCTGGCGGCTGCCGGATCCGGCTGAGAATCAAAATACTGATTGACCATCTCAGAGTTGTTATAACCAGGACATAGTGTATTACAACGGATGTTATACTTGCCGTATTCCATAGCAATGGCTTTGGTCAATGCCAATAAAGCAAATTTCGTCGCACTGTACATCATATTGTTATTATTTGCTTTAAAAGAAGCGATCGAGCCCGTATTGATAATTGATCCGCCGCCATTTTTAATCATAACGGGTATCGCATATTTACAGCAGAAGAATGACCCGCCAAAATTAATTGAAAAGGATTTGTCCATTTGTTCTTTGGTATACTCAATAACAGGAGCGCTTATATCGACACCGGCGTTGTTATATAAAACATGAATTGTGCCAAATACTTCAACAGCCTTGTCAATCAACGCTTTGCATTGCATTTCGTCTGTCACATCCGTTTTAACAAAAACAGATTCCGCACCCAATTCTTTTGTAGCGGCTTGTACTTTCGCGCCAAGTTTTTCATTTGTTCCTGCCAAAACCAGTTTTGCGCCTTCTTTAGCAAATTCCAATGCACCTGCATACCCAAGACCTCTGGTAGCACCTGTAATAATAGCCACTTTACCACTTAACATACCCATTGAACATATCTCCTTTTTTTATTTAAACAATGATTTTATTAATCAATGCGTTCTCCGTAATTCCCTCTTCTTCATCAATCCTACCAACCAGTCTTCCGCTGCGCATCACATAAACACGATTGGATACCCCTATTATTTCGGGCATTTCTGAAGAAATCACAATGACAGCCAATCCGGATTCAGCAAGCTCGGCAATAAGATTATGAATCTCTGATTTTGTACCAACGTCTATTCCTCTCGTTGGTTCATCAAGAATCAGCAGCTTCGCGTCAATTGCCAGCCATTTTGCCAATATTATTTTTTGTTGATTCCCGCCGCTAAGGTTTCTCATCAGTTGGTTTGGTGACGGAGATTTAATTCCAAATCTATCTTTATAGAGATTGTATATATCCATTTCTGCTTTTTTGTTCAGAAACAAGCCTTTTTTGATTTCTGGAAGCTTCACAAGAGAAATATTATGTAAGCATGACATACCCAGTACACAACCGCTGCCTTTTCTGTCTTCCGGAACCAGCCCGATTCCAATATCTGTACTACGTTTTGAATTCAGATGAGCAACTTCCTCACCGTTGAATATTACTTTTCCCGCAGTGGCCTTGCGTACGCCAAATATCGTTTCTACAACTTCAGTTCGTCCTGATCCAACCAATCCATAAAAGCCCACAACTTCTCCCGTTTTTACTGAAAAGCTGACATCTTCAAATGAACCTTTAGACGATAAGCCTTCAACCCTCAGAACCTCTTTTCCTGGATTTGCTTTATTTTTATGAAAGTAATCATTGATTGCTCTGCCAATCATCATTTCAGTTATTTCGTCTATATTTGTATCCTGCGTTTTAACCGTTCCAACACGTTTTCCATCACGAAAGACAATGATTCTTTCGGTTAATTCAAACACTTCATCCAATTTATGCGTGATGTAGACAATACCCAGTCCCTGCTTTTTTAACATCCTGATATTCTTAAAAAGCATCTCTTTCTCATGCTGCATAATTGAAGAAGTCGGTTCGTCAAAAAACACCACTTTTGCATCAAATACGAGCGCGCGTGCAATCTCCACCATCTGCTTTTCCGAAATGGAAAGGTTGCCCACAATCTCTTTCGCGCTGAATTTACACCCAAGCCGCTTAAGCGCTTCTGTTGTCTTGTCATACATTGACTTCCAGTCTACCCGTAAGCCTTTCATCGGAAGCTTACCTATAAATATATTCTCCATAACAGAGAGGTCATCTACCAGCGATAATTCTTGGAATATCAATACCAGCCCTTGATTTTTTGCATCCAGCGGGCCTTCAAATGCCGCCTCTTTTCCGTCGAATCTGACGACGCCATTATCTCTCTTATGTATACCTATGAGTGTCTTCATCAAAGTGGATTTGCCGGCTCCGTTTTCTCCAACCAATGCCACAATCTCGCCCCGACCCAATTCAAAAGACACATCATCCAGTGCAAGCACTCCAGGGAACTTTTTTGTCAGATCCGTTACTTCCAAGATATATTCATTACTCAATTAGATCACCTCGTCACACTTGTTTGATTGTCCCTGCGAGACATATATACAAGCCTCGCAGGGACATACGGTTAGTCCACCAGTCTTATATTATTAATAGCAAGGCTCCGGGCAGTCCATGCGATTGTCGTAAGTGTAAAGCGGCGTATCGAAATAAGTATAGAATTCAATCTCTTCGCCCATAAGGTAAGCCATCAATGTATCGACGCCCTGTTTACCGTCAAGCCTCGGATCCTGAAAGCAACTCGCGTAAATCAAGCCTTCCTGAAATGCCGGATATGCGATGGCGAATATATCCACACCGCCAAGTATCATACCGTCATTCTCAATGCCCATAGGCAAACCGGCATCCTTGATTGCGTTCATCGCCCCAAACAATGTATCGGTATTTGCAGAGCAAACCGCATCGATTTGGGGATACTTAACCAGGTAGTCTTCCATGACCGACTGAGCCTTTTCACGGTTATCGTCAGTCGGCTGAACTTCTTGAACCTCAATTCCCGCTTCGTTCATCGCATCAGTATAACCTTGCTTACGCTGCATCGCAGTGAAGTTTCCTGCGAAACCCGTCAGCCCTAGTACGATAGCATCCTTATCCAATACCTTTGCCATCGCTTCTCCCATACGGTAAGCCATGTCATAATCATCGATACCTGAATGACCGACGATATAATTCATCGCTTCCTCTCCGCACATAGAGTTGGAATTGATAATCGGTATACCAGCATCAAAAGCTTCCTTGTAAGCTGCAGCAATGGTTTCACCATCAAGCGGCCAGCATACGATACCGTCAACGTTCTGCTGAATCAGATCGGCGATGTCATTGTTCTGCTTCACCGCGTCGCAGTTGCCATCAAGGATCGTAAACTCAACGCCAAGATCCTCACATGTTTTTCTTGCTGTCGCTTCATACGTGCTGTGATAGCTGCAAGCGCCCGCAGAGTACACTGAAATACCAATCATGACTTTTCCGTCTCCGTTTCTGTCTGCTGCCATTAAGTCGCTGGATTGAGATTCTGATGCTTCAGTTGCGCTTTCAGTTTCCGGCGCTTCAGTTGCGCTCTCAGCTTCGGTTTCGGATTGTGTTTCTACTGCTTCCTCACCTTTACTGCAGCCAACCAATGAAAAACTCGCGGATACAAGGAGTATCAGTCCAAGTACCAATACCAATAATTTTTTCATTCCTCTTCTCCTTTGATTATTTTTTTTGGTATACTTTCGCATACTAAAAATTTATATACTAGGCAGCTTTTTCGTCTTCAGTGATAATGCGTTTTCGGCCTTTGTTTACAAACCGATCGGAGATAATAACCAATATCATAACCACCCCGGTAACAAGCTGGCTCCAATAGGATTGAAATCCCATCATGTTCAATGAGTTCTGAAGCACGCTGATCATTAATGCGCCGCCAGCCGTCCGAACCATGCTTCCATATCCCCCGGACAGCCTTGTGCCTCCAATCACGATCGCGACGATAACCATTGTCTGATAATCGTAGCCTAATGTCGGCGTTGCCCCGTTAATCCTTGCGGCAGTGAGAATCGCGCATATACCAACAAACAAACCGGAAACCATAAAGTTGATCAGTATATGCCTTTTCACGTTCAAACCGGCATTGTATGCCGCTTCAAGATTACCGCCAATCACAAAAGATTCCCTTCCATGTCTCGTATATGAAAGTATCAATTGCATCAGCACCACGAGGAAAATAAATATGATTATATGAATCGGAATGCCTAAAACGACCATCTCTCCGAATTCTTTAAACGCTTCGCTTGTACCCGGGATTGACCATTCTTTGCATATAATAAATGTAAATCCCCTAATACCGATCATGCTTGCCAAAGTAACAACAAACGAAGTAATTCCCACATACGCCACAAAGAACCCGTTTATGAATCCAAGCACTAACCCAGACGCTATTGTCAACACAAGCGCCAGTAAAACACTCCCGGTCTGTTGTATTGTAAAAATGCAAACCATCACAGCAAATCCAAGCGCGTTACCGACAGAGAGATCAATATTACCGTTTAACATGACCATTGTCATACCCAGTCCAAGTATTCCGTACATTGCTGCTTGGTTTGATATATTGATCACATTTGAGAACTGTCCGAAATCAGGTGAAATTAATGACATTATTGTGCCAATTACCAAAATGGCAAGCCAGATCGGCTGTTCAGTTACAAAGCCTCTTACACGGGTGAAAGCTACTTTAATATCCAACCTTTTGCCCCCCTTTTCTGGCTAGTATATCAAGACACACAGCCAAGATTATGACGCCCCATTCAACAATCCACTGTATCCAGTAATCGAAACCTATCATTATAAGTCCGTTATTCACAAACCCGAGAAGCAGCACACCCAATACAGTCTTAATGATCGAACCCGACCCGCCGTTAATGCTGGTACCACCTAAAATAACCGCAGCCAATACTTCGAATTCGTATCCTCGGCCGTAAGCGTTCTGCGCACCCCCGACCCGGGACGAAAGCAGTATGCCGCCAACCGCGGCCGATAGAGCCGTAAAGATATAGAGATAAATTATCAATTTGGCGTCCTGTATTCCCGAATACTTCGCAGTGACTTCATTGCCTCCGATCGCATATATCCTCCGGCCGGTCACCGTTTTGGCTAAAAATATGGAGGTGATGATGGCAAAGATAATGAACAGTATCACCTGGGACGGAAACGGCCCGATTTTCCCTCTCCCGAGAAAGCCAAACCATACCTCATCTATCCCTAGAATCTGCACATGATGGCCGCCCGTATAGATAAAAGGTATAGCGCCAACCGTCGTTAACATTCCCAGCGTTATAACGAATGCATTGAGCTTTAATACGCCAACCAGAAAACCGTTCAGTATACCAATCAGCGCAGCAACGAGCAAGGTGATTATGATAGCTGGGATAGGTGCTATTTTTTCATGAAGATCTACAACTAAAACAGCAGATAAAGAAAGGATAGAGCCGACCGAGAGATCAAACTTGCCCGCTATCAAAAGCGCCGTAACAGAACATGCGATAATTCCAACTACAGCCTGCTGACGCAACACATTAAATACATTTCTTTCGGATAGAAAAGTACTGCTGCTTAGTGAAAAAACAAGAAAAAAGACTATAAACGCTATAACCAATCCGTTTCTTTTCACCATTGCAAAAAAATCAAACTTTTTTAACTTTTCCAAGTCGTATCTCCCCTCACTATCTATTCTTATTTGCCTAACGCGTATAGTTAACGGAAGCAACCTCCGCCATTTATATCTAGACTTATACCTGTAATATAGCTTGCCTGATCCGAGCTCAAATACAGATAGCCGTCCGCAATCTCTTCAGGTTCCCCAGGACGAGCCATTGCCATTTTTTCATAGTCAATTTTCTTCATTTCTTCGATAGTGATGCCGCGTTTCTGCGCCTCTTTAGTGAGCCCTTCTACATGAAGATCAGTATTTACACTCCCCGGGCATACACAATTGACTCGTATGTTGTGTTCTGCCAGCTCTTCAGCCAAAGCTTGTGTCAGCTTAATAATCGCAGTTTTCGTACAGCAATATGTAGCAAAGAATGCATGACCTGCATGACCCCACCAAGACCCGGTCAAAATAATATTGCCGGATTTTTGAGCTTCCATATAGGGAATCACTGCTTTAGTCATATAAAAATGCCCGTTCAGATTAACGTTGATGACTTTTTCCCAAACGTCAACCGGCGTATCTTTAACAGCAAATCCTTGAGGAGGAAGGATGCCCGCTATAACGGCAAGCACATCAATTTTTTCATATTTATCCGCCACAGTCTTTGCCGCTTCTTCACAATCAGCATACTTTGAAATATCCATCACGCCGGCATAAGTCGAAACTTTGTATTTTTTCTCAAATTCCGCCGCAACGTCCTTGATTTTTTCTTGCCGGTCAAATAATGCAAGATTGGCACCATTTTGTGCATATGCTTCTGCAACCGCATAACCGATCCCCTGCGCACAGCCAACAATCATCACGTTTTTTCCATCATATCTGTGACAGTTCTTCAATTTGCGCACCTCCACGGATACTGATTTTTCTTTCAATTGCTCTTCTTGCTTTTTCGCATATCGTCTCTTCTGTAAGGTTAAAACGCTTCATTAAATATTCCTGTGGGCCAACCTCCCCAAAACAATCCATCACACCAACACGCTCCATGGGAACTGGGAAATTTTCCGAGAGCACCTCGCTAACCGCGGATCCGAGTGCATTTATAATGTTGTGATTCTCTACAGTAACGATCGCTTTTGTCTTCTCTGCGCAATCAATAATACAATCAGCATCAATCGGCTTAATCGTGAACATATCGACAACTCTTGCACTAATGCCTTCTTTCTCAAGACTATCCGCCGCCTTTAATGCCTCATAGACACATACTCCGCTGGCGATCAGTGATACATCTGTTCCCTCGCGAAGCACAACAGCCTTGCCGATTGTAAAATCGGAACCTTCCTCATAAATTTTCGGCACGTTCTTGCGTGACATCCGGATGTAATCCACACCGTAATGCTCTGATATCTTTGGCAATAAATTCGACATCATAACCGAATCTGAGGGCTCGACCAAGGTCGCATTCGGTATGGTTCTCATTATTCCTAAATCCTCAAACGGCATATGGGTTCCGCCGTTAACAGCTGCTGTAACGCCGGGATCTCCGCCCACTATCTTTACATTCAGCTTTGAATATGCGCAGGACAAAAACACCTGATCAAATATTCTCCTTGTGGAAAACACCGCAAACGAGTGAAAAAACGGAATATAATTCATCACGGACAGCCCCGCAGCCACTCCGCATGCGTTCGCTTCCTGAATTCCCATATTAAAGGATCTTTCAGGAAAGGCTTCCTCAAACGCACCGGTGCCCATAGAACTGTGTAAGTCACAATTTATTACAATAATATCTTGATTGCTCTTAGCTATATTGATTAACGTATCAACATACACTTTACGCATTTCGCGCTTATCAGTTTCATGCTTTTCACATACCTCTACCATGTGCAATCTCCCTTCGGATAGCTGTTTTCTTTATATCGTTTCTCAATTTCATCGCATGCCGAATTTGCCATCTCATCAGATATAACCATATAATGATTAAACACCATATTCTCTGCAAACGATACGCCAAGCCCTTTCCATGTATCCAAAATAATGACCGCGGGTTTCCCCGTCACCTTCTTCGCTGATAAAATTGCTTCATATATTGAATCCACGTCGTATCCGACCGCCGTTCTTGCGTCCCAGCCGAAAGCACGGAATTTCTGCTCAAAATCAAAAGGTTCACAGATATCCGCCAGATAACCATCAAGCTGTTTTTTATTGTAATCGACAAAAAGAATGAAATTATCCAGTTTTAAATGAGCCGCCGACTCAACGGCTTCCCAAACCTGCCCCTCCTGTGTTTCTCCGTCACCGATAATGCAATAAGTATAATTGTCAATACCACGTAATCTGCATCCTAATGCAATGCCCACTGCCGCAGAAATCCCCTGTCCAAGCGAGCCGGTCGTCATATCGATGCCGGGAGTCCGATTCATATCACAATGACTGGGAAGGTTTGTGCCGGGTTTGTTTACAGTCTTTAGCCACTCTATAGGGAAATAGCCTTTAATCCCCAGTGCTGCATATAGACCAGGGCCAGTATGCCCTTTTGAAAGCACCAGTCTGTCGCGTTCCTGCCACTTGGGATTCTTAGGATCAATCTTCATTGCTCCTCCATATAAAACCCCAAGTACGTCTGCAATAGAAACAGAGCCGCCGATGTGCCCATAGCCAGCTTCAGCTAACGCTTTAACAGTTTCTTTTCTAATATCTGCACTAAGCCGTTTCATACTGTTTATCACTTCTCATATTCTCCGCTAATTTTTAGTATAACTTAAACTATCATAACATGTTCATATAGTCAACACATTTTGATTATATTTTTTTATTTAATTTTCATATGATAATATATATGCATATTTTTTTAACAAATGCTTAGAATTTCATCTTTATTAATAAATGAATAAACGAGGTGTACCGAATGAACAAAAAGATCCTATGCTCTGCATGGAACAAAATCGAAGGAATAGCAGCGCTATTTCGAGATTTCCGCCACATAGAGGGCCGAAACCATCCGCCAAGGCAGTATAACAAATCAACCAGTGCTTCCCTTATTATAACAGTATGTGCGTTAAGTTGTAAAAAAATATTCCAAAATAAAAACAAATAATTCACCATGGTCACGAACCAATGACATAGCAGCTGCGAAAACAAACAAAGCAACAGAGGGGTGAAATTAACAAGACAAAGATAATATACAAAAGGCACGCAGGAATGAAATAAGTTAAGTAAGAAAGAGCGCTATTAATATAGATATTTATAAAATACAAATGGCTTTTAAATGGGGCAGCAACTAAGATGAAATCTACCTATATAGAACAGAAGATAGGAAAGAGAAGCACTCGTCAGATACGGTTACTCGGCGAAATAAAGCAAAAGGGCAATGCCTACTCAGCTATCCGAGAAGGATGTATAGAAATATATTCATACAGACTATGGTGCAAAAAAATCACTTGTCATCTGAACACTTACATGATATTATCATTTAAAGTACAAATAATTATCTTTTAACTATCATATGATTATTTTTGGAGGTAAAAAATGAGCGGTTACGGTATGCCGGATGTAAAACTTAAGCAAATGCCCATTTTGCCAGCTTGGAAACCTTATCCTTATACTATTGTTCCGATGCTGGTACTAAAGGCTGGTCCCCTCTCAAAGGGTATTTTTTCTTATCTGCATAACTATGATGAAACATTTATATCCTTTACTGGTTTTATGTATATCAAAGGAATAGATGGCCATCATGTATTGGTAGACACCGGGCCAACCGAAGAAGACTGCTTAAGAAAAGGAATGCCCTGTGAAATGGTCAAATCTGCTCCGGACGCGTTAAAAGAAGCCACAGGATTGAGCCCGGATGACATTGACCTTATTATCATTACACACCTCCACCATGACCATTGCCCTTTGTGCAATATATATAAGAATGCCAAATTCATTATTCAGGAAGACGAATGGCATGCTGTCCATAACCCTCCGGCTTGTTACCGCCATCTGTATCATCCCGAGTATGTTGACGGCATTGTGCCAACTTTAGTTAATGGAGACGTTTTTAATGTCTTACCGGGAATTCACTTGCTATATACACCCGGGCACACACCAGGCTCCCAGTCTGTTGTGATTGATACACTGGCCGGACGCGTCATTATTTGCGGATTCTGTTGCTCAAACGCCACCATTTATCCGCCGGAAGAACTTCGGAAGTTTTGGCCGGATGCACTTGTCCCCGGACTTCATGTGAATACAGAAGATGCTTATGAAAGTGTTTTAAGAGTCAAAAATGAAGCGAATTATATAATTCAGCCTCACGTTGAGGAGACCTACACCAGCGGAACCTTCCCAGGTGAGAAATGGGTAAGAAATAAATAGTATTCGCTCATTCTCTTACATATATAATGATATATTTATAATTTTTTTAAGTTTATACTTGAAAACATGATTAATTTATATAGAATATGCTTATTGGGAAGCACCAGTTAGGAGAATATCATTGAATAATAATGAAAGACGCGAACAAATAGTACAAATAATTCAAAACGAAAACTCAATTGAAGTCAGTCGTTTAATTGAAAAATTTTCAGTTACACCAGCAACCATTCGCAGGGATCTTTCATATCTAGAGTCTAATGGCATTATTGAGCGTTCCCACGGCATGGCTCATATTGTGAAACATTCATATCCTCAATATGCTGTCCGTTCGAATCTGTTTCCTGATGAAAAGAGGAGAATTGCGAAAAAAGCCGCTTCATTGATATCAGAAGGAGAATCCATTATATTGGATGCCGGGACAACAACACTCGCCCTTGCTACACAGATTTCTAAAATGGGCCAATTGCATATCATTACGAATTCTCCTATGATTGCATGTGAACTTATTAATTCACCATCAACCGTCATCGTATCCGGCGGTTCTTTGCTTAAACCACAACTTTCACTAGTCGGGCCTGATGCGGATGCATATTTTGGTCAAATAGAAACGAATAAAATGTTTTTGGGTGTCGGCGGAATAAGATCCACGCTAGGCATGACTTCTTCTTCTCCTATCGAGGGTAAAACCAAAAGGAGTATGATGAAGGCTGCAAAAAAAGTATATGCTTTATTAGACTCCAGCAAGTTTAACAACACAGGTATTATCATGTTTGCTGAATTTAAAGATGTTGATTGTATAATAACCGACAAGCCCATAGAGGATGAAGCTTTACAGGCAGAGCTAGACAGATTAGGTATTGAGATTTTCATCGCATAAAGCGTCAGCTCTCCAGACTGGTTCAACGCAGCCAAAGGTTTGGTCTCGCCATTACGAGAGCTGCATGTATTGACGCTAAAACTTCATTTAATACCAAAGGCCAAAGGTTTATACGCCTTTAACGATTTTAACAGACTTGCTGCACCCGAACCGGCTTGCACCCGCTTGCATGAGTTCTTTTATCTTCGCAGCATTATCTATACCCCCGTCAATTTTGATGCCCACACCCGTTCCTACAACGCTTCGGACAAACCGCACATCATCAGCAGCCGCCTTTTTACCTGTCAATGCATTGGAAATTTTGATATAATCTGAACCGCACGCCACAGCTATACGAAGCGCCGTCAGTTTCTCCTCGTCCGTATACAGCCCTTGTTCATAAATCGCTTTTACCAAAGCTCTTCCTCGTGCAATATTGACAATTTCGCACAAATCCTTCTGCGCGTCATCATTCTTCCCGCTTTTTATCGCAAGAATATTCATTGCCACATCAAGCTCTTCTGCGCCGTTTTTAACGGCTTCTCTGGCTTCGGCCATTTTAGCCGCCGTAGAGGCGGCACCATGCGGAAAGCTCACAACGGTACAGACTTTCACACCGCTCCCACGCAGACAATCGGCCGCCAGCGAAACAAAATATGGCGATACACAGACATTGGCAAGGCGGCATTCTCTTGCCTCTTTGCACGCCTTTATGATACGCTCCTCATTCATGTCCGGATTCAGAACACTATGCTCAATGGTACCGGCTACATCTGCGCCCGATGCCGCAGATGGCTCCGCGCTGCCGAGCACCGCCATCACTTCTTTTGTCACTTTTTCCACAATCGTTTCAATATCCAATTGTATTCCGCCTTTCATTCCACACTAAAATGGTCAACCACACCGCAGACAGTCATGTCGACAATCGCTTTTTTGTCATCCAGTATCATCAGGGCCGCCCCGCCGTCCACATTAACAATGACCGTATCTCCCACACCGGCATCCGCAGCATCCACCGCAATCTGCCGGGTGCCATACGGTTCTCCCGAGAGAGAAATTAGCTCAACAAATAAAAGCTTTCGCCCGTAATGTGAATCAGTCTTAACGGTTGAAACCACGTTACCGACCACTTTTGCTAACAGCACAAAAATCCATCCTTTAACTAACGAGGCAGTATGCCTTCCACATCGTCGTGCGGACGCGGTATAACATGCACGGAGAACAGCTCGCCAACGCGTTTCGCTGCTGCTGCGCCCGCATCCACAGATGCTTTCACAGCACCCACGTCACCCTTGACCATCACTGTCACGAGCCCCGAACCGATCTTTTCTTTGCCGATCAGCATCACGTTTGCCGCCTTCACCATGGCATCCGCCGCTTCGATCGCACCCACGAGCCCTCTGGTCTCCACCATTCCCAGCGCCTGTTTTTCCATGTTTACCTCCTCATTTATCTTCGTTGATTCGGTCAATAAAACCGATAATAGATGAATCCACCGGTATCAGCCGGCACTCAGGGAAAGGCAGACAAGCTTCCTTGCTGCCAATCAGATACACATAATCTCCCCTGCCCGCCTGCCGTGTGCCGTCCGCGGACACAATAAGACCGGCCTTCCTGCCGTTTTCGATTTTCTGAACGACAAGAAGCTTTACACCTTTGAGACTGTTATCCTTGACGGTGCTCACAACGGAGCCGACCACAACACCCGTGTACATAGGGCTGACTTATGCCTTTTTCGTCTTTGTTTCAACGACTGGCAATATGCCTTCCACATCGTCGTGAGGACGCGGTATGACATGTACGGAGAATAGTTCGCCCACGCGCTTCGCCGCTGCTGCGCCCGCATCCACAGATGCTTTCACAGCGCCGACATCCCCCCGCACCATCACAGTGACGAGTCCTGAACCGATCTTTTCCTTGCCGATCAGCATCACGTTTGCTGCTTTCACCATGGCATCCGCTGCTTCAATCGCGCCAACAAGACCTTTTGTTTCTACCAATCCAAGTGCCTGTTTTTCCATCGCTTTATACTCCTTCAATAGTAATATTAGTACACTGCTTCGATCATATCGAGATGAGGCGACGGTATCACCACAGACCGCGCCATCATACCTTTAGTGTCCTCAAGTTCGTCCGCCGCTTTCACCGCATGACTTACCGCCGCGACATCGCCCGTCATCGTCACGAACGATTTGCCTCCCAGCCCGCGGCCCAGCCTGATTTCAATGAGACTGATATCCGCCGCTTTTACCGCCTGATCCGCGCAAAGTATTGCCGATGCAAGAGAGAACGTTTCTATAATGCCTAACGACGCCATTTCCCGAGGCTGCGTGCATGCCGTGATCGCTTTAATCACCTGTGCATCCACGTTGGGAATCATCATTGTATCAACCAGAGCATCTTCGGCGGTCTCAGCGCCCGCTTCCACCGATGCCTTCACAGCCGCCACATCTCCCGAAACGACCACGATATATTTTCCGGCACATGCGGTTTGGGCCGTTAAGAGACTAACCTGTGCCGCCTTGAGCATGGCATCGCCTGCTTCTATACCTTTGGGTATACTGTTTGTTTCCACCATTCCCAGCGCGTTTATCATGAATCCATTACCCTTCTATCTCAATAAACGTATCGCACACATTCACCCTGCCCGCTATACTGGCGTGAACATGAGCCCCCAGCCCCTCGCAGACGGCAATCTTTTGTCCGGCACTGACAACGTCTCCTGTCTTAACCAGACTCCTCGCCGGTTCGCCGATATGCATTTTGAGAGGGAGCTTCACTGCATGAATGTCTGGCGGCATATCTGCCAATTCAAGCTCTCTGTCATACTTATCAATACCAAGCCGCTTTGTGAGCCGCGATACAGGGACTTTGATATTGTCAATATTGGCGCTCACATTGCCTGCAATATGCTTTTCCGGCTTTATGCCGTCCTTGAGAAGCCTTTCTTTCACGATTTGCATCATCTTTGAGGGTGCCAATGAGAAATTGCATGCGTAATATGTGCATATACCGCAGTCGCAACACGAAAACACGCCGTTGACAGCGTCTAATTTCCTTGCACCCAGCGCTACCGCCCGCATGATTTTATGCGGCTCAACTTTAAGACCCAGCGCATTTCTGGGACAAAGCACGGTACAGAAATTGCACTGACAGCACACGCTTCTCGCAAGTTTTAAATCCCGCGACAGCTCTCTCGTCTTCATCTGTATAAGCGGATGCGAATCCCGCAGAATAATGACGCCGCCCGTTGTTTTTTGGACAGGTTCGCTCAAGTCGTCAGTCACTCTTCCCATCAACGGTCCGCCGATTATCACGCGGTATCCATTCATATCCGACGGCCCGTGAGCCGCCGCAATCAGTTTTCCAATCGAGACGCCGACAGGCATCTCATAAACCGCCGGAGCTTTCACTTCGCCAGTCACTGTGACGAGCTTTTTGGTCACCGGCACATCCTGCAAAGCATCCGCAATGCTGCAAAGCGTGGATACGTTTTGAACAACCGTACCCGCATCCAGCGGGAGCCCCCCCGTCGGCACAACTTTGCCCGTCACATCATAAACGATCTGCTGTTCGTCGCCTGCCGGATAAAAGCTGTCCATTAAATGCAGCGTGATATTTTGAGCACTTATAGCGCTTTGCAGCGCTGCAATGGCCTTTTCATACTTATTTTTGAGGACAATCACACCTTTTTGAGCGCCCGCCGCAGCCATCGCCGCTTTGAGACCCAGAATGATTCTCTCCGGCTGGCTTTCCATAAGCAGCCTGTCTGTACGCAGCAGCGGTTCGCACTCAGCGCCGTTTGCAATTACCACCTCGGCATTGCAATTGAGCTTAATATGAGTGGGGAATCCGGCGCCGCCTGCCCCCGCGACACCCGCCTCACGGATTTTTTCCAGAACAAGCTTTTTATCCATCATCGCCTCATACAATGCGGAAATTGCCATACAGCACACACCGCCGTTTACGCGTGAATGTCCGTGCGCTTGTCAGACCTTCGCCCGTGGGCGTGGCAATCGTCAGTGTGGTAAACCCCTCCCCGTTAAATCCAAGCCCCGCGTAGGAAGGTGCGTTTTTCACAAAGATCGATGTGTTAAGCGCCTTGGCCGCCATGGAAAGATGGCTGACATTTTGAGAATGCATCATGGCGGTATGCCTGCATCCGTTTTCCGCTTGAATTGCCTTTGCAATCGCTTCACGAATATCGTGGCGGACACGCACAACACCCAGCACCGGCATCAGCATCTCCACTTGGACAAACGGATGCGTTTCCGCCACATCCGCAATAACCAGCCGCGGATCACCGTCAAAACGCACACCGCTTTCCTTAAGAATAAGCGACGCATCCTTGCCCACAAAACTGCGATTAATCACATATTTCCCGTCCTTGCTGATAAAGACGGTGCGCACGATTTTATCAATATCGTCTCCGCTCACGCGGCAAGCGCCATACCGCTGCATGCAGGCCATCAGCTCATCAGCGATCCCCTCGTAAGCAAACACTTCTTTCTCCGCAATACACAGCACATTGTTGTCAAAGCTTGCGCCGTCCACGATATCTTTCGCCGCCGTCTCTATAATGGCCGTATCATCCACAATCACAGGCGGATTTCCCGGTCCCGCCGCGATAACCTTTTTTCCTGTTTTCATCGCCACGCGCACCACAGCCTCTCCGCCCGTGATCGCCAGCAATGGGATATCGGCATGTTCCATAATGGCTTTTCCCGATTCCAGCGTCGGTTCCTTTACCGTACAGATCAAAGCGGCAGGGCCTCCGGCCTCGGCAATAGCTAGATTCAATATACGCATTGTCTCAGCGGATGCCTTTTTTGCCGCAGGATGCGGATTAAACACCACCGCGTTTCCCGCTGCGATCATGCTGATGCAGTTATTTATCACCGTCGAAGTCGGGTTTGTGGAAGGCGTGATCGCGCCGATAACACCGAAAGGCGCGTTTTCAACCAGTGTTAAGCCATAGTCTCCTGAAACAGCATCAGTCGGCAGATCCTCAATTCCCGGCGTTTTATCGATAGCCAGCATGTTCTTCAATACCTTATGCTCCACTTTGCCGTAGCCCGTTTCCTTGTTGGCGAGCTCGGCCAGATACCGCGCATTGGCTCTGGCTGCCTGCCGCATGGCTTCTATGAACTTGGCGCGCTGCGCAAGCGGACACATGATAAGCTGCTGCTGAGCTGCCTTTGCAGATTCGACTGCCTGCTGCACAGTGTCGCACAGCCATTGTTCATGACTGCTTGTTTCCCTCATCTTCAGGCTATTTATCGTATCTTCAATGATCCCGCGTATATCCTGTTCTGTCAGGTTCATAAGGCAACCTCTCCTTTATTTCTTGCTGTCCTCATACTTTCGAAAAACCTCGTTGCCGCCAATCTCGATCGAATCAATGATCGCCACGATGGCCATATCGGATGGCTTGTTTTCCGTCAGCGGGGTCTGCCGCGACGAGCTTCCGCCGCACAGCATGACGACCTCGCCTTTACCCGCTCCCACCGTATCGATCGCCACAATGGGTGATCCCTTTTCTTCAAAAGTGGACAGTTCGATGGGAACCACAATCAGCAATTTGAGCCCATGCAGCTTTTCTGTTTTGTTAGTGCTGACGACGCTTCCCCTGACTCTTGCAATTTGCATATTGTTTTCCCCTTACAGTTCTATACGGATACCCAGCTCCGCCGCGGTATCCCTTGCCAGCGCTGTCACAATCGCGTTCGGCATAATCTTAATGCTGTCAAGCCTGCGCTTGGCTGCGTCTTTTACATCCTGCTCCGTTACAAGCTCTTTACGCCCCTCATTTGCATTATCCCGAAGCGCTTCTATCACCATGCCCATCTGTTCCAGTGCGTCAATACTATCAGACAGCTCAGAAAACCCGCGCTTGTTCCGCGGCAGTGCAAAATCCAGCAATAAAGTGACTTTTTTGCCCCAAAGCAGCGGGCGCAATGCCAGCATGCATTCATACGCACTATCGTCCGCTGCTGCCGCCCTTTGGATATAGGACAGCGGCGGCGTCACAATCACAATAGCATTATATTTATCAAGCATATTGGCAAGCCGCTGCTTTTCATCATGCGCAGCCGCGTTAATATAATCAAAAGCGGCGTTGTTGTACACAGCCTCACCAAACAGCACACATGTCACGTTTTCTCTTTTATTCAAATAAGCCGATACAGCCGCTTCGTTGAACACATATCCGGTATATACCGCCAGCGTATCCGGCTTTTTTTCACCGTATTGGTTAATCCCGAGCCGACTCAGCACCTCTTTGGTGATCCGTTCAATCAGCTCTTTGTTAGACTCCATCATTTTCACATATACCACGATCTCTAAAAGCTCGCCGCATGTCATACCTGCCGCGTTGGCTTCATCGGTATCGATATGCAGTTCAAGCTCATGGCCATCTCCCGCGCGCACCACCACGTTGCCGAATATCGTCTCTCTGACGCCTGTCTTTCTGACGCTGATCACCTGTCCGTTCATGAGGCCGTATCGATCTGCCTGCGCGGCGCTCATGTGAAGATGCCTCGCAGCGATAATCACGCCATGATCAAGCTTAACCTCGCCCTTGGGCCCCATCAGCGTACAGCCCGGTGTTCCCTCAGTTTTCCCCGACATTCTGACCACAGGCACAATTCCCGCCTTGTAGCTGTCCGTCTGGGATATCTCCACCTGCGTATGCGGTCTGGCAGGACCCAGTACCCGAACACCTTCAATCCGGCCTTTGGCACCAACCAAAGCCACCTTCTCCTTACAAGCAAACTGCCCGGGCTGAACAAGGTCTCTGTGATGTGAGAGCTTATACCCGGTGCCAAAGAGCGTATCTATATCCGCTCGGCAAAGGTGCACATGCCGGCCTGAAATAGCCGCTGGCACGTAATACCCCTGCTTATTCTCTATGAGACTCGTCGCGACAGCCAGCATCACCGACCGCCTGATGACTTCGCTTTTCATACCAATTCCTTATTTACCATTCTGACCATATGTCTTATGAATTTCCACCGCATCTCTCGTCTGTTCATCCGTCATAATGGCAGGCTCTCCGGCTGCTTTGGCCGCGAGATATGTTTTGGCCGCGTCCTCCATATAAACGGCAGCATAGAGCGCTTCCTTCAAGTCTTTCCCCACGGCGATGACGCCATGATGCTTGAGTATCACAGCATGCCTCTCGCCGATGTATTTGACCGTCTGTACGCCCATATCCAGACTGGCTGCCGAACAATACGGCGCCACATTCACCGGCCCCAGCGTCACGTTGGCCAGCGTTGTGACGGCTGCGGGAAAAGTATCACCGAGCAATCCAACCGCCGTGGCATACGGCTGATGCGTATGGATGATGGCGTTCACCTCAGGCATATTCTCATAAATGTACAAGAGCGCCACCGTGTCGACCGATTCACGCAGCGTTCCTTCAATACGGTTACCCTTAATATCCGTGACCACAATATCCTTTTCCTTCATCCCCTCGTAAGACAATCCGGAAGGCGTGACCAATATATGCCCGCTTGGCATACGCATGCTGACATTACCGCCGGATAAGCTGATCAATCCGCTCTTTTTTATCTCCAGTGCCGTATGGATGACTTCCCGCTTTTCCTTCTTATACATATCAGATTCTCCTGTTGAAACTTGTTAGAAATGATTGTGACGTTTTACATGACGTTTGTTATAAATAGTATAACATGTGTCAATACCATTGTCAATGACACGAGATGCACGAGGGAGAACGATGCTTGCCATGGGTATGGGCCTTACGCAAAAAGCCCATACCCATCACCGCGGCTCTGATTCATAACGCTTTCTATATCAGCATACCGCCGGTCACATCCACGCAGGCACCGTTTATGAAATCCGCTTTGTTGGACGCCAAAAACGCCACTGTATAACCGACTTCCTGCGCCGTCGATATCCGTCCGGAAGGAATACGCTCCACATACGAAGCAAGTATCTCCGGATTGGAAAGCTTATCCTCATTAAGCGGCGTCCTTACCATGCCCGGCGTCACGCCATTGACGATAACGCCGTACTTAGAAAACTCTCTTGCCAGCGCCTTGGTCAGCAGCACCAGCCCGCCCTTGGCAGAGACATAATGCGCGTGCGCTTCCGTGTTAACGGCGAATGCGGATTTGGATATGATGTTGACGACCCGTCCTCTCACTCCGGCTTCCTTGTAGTAAACGCAGGCCCTTTTGCTCAGCATAAACGGCCCGGTGAGATTGACATCGATCACCTTTTTCCACTCGTTATCCGACATATTCTCAATCAACGTCGTCGGCCAAACGCCCGCATTGTTGACAACAACATCGAGATGGCCGTATTCCGTCTTCGCCTTTTCAATCATCTTCTCGATGTCTTCCGCGTTAGTCACATCGCCGTATATTGCCATGTGTTTGCCGCCAAAGCGATTGCCCAATGTTTTAACGAATTGCTGCACTTCCGCTTCATTCACAATGTAATTGACCATAATGTTGGCGCCTTCCTGCGCAAAAACCTCGCAGATCCCCGCGCCAAGACCGGCGCCGCCGCCTGTCACAAGCACTGTCTTGCCCTTTAACCCTAAATCCATGAATGATGCCCTCCTTTCTGCAGTTCAGTGTGTGCTACTTGCTTGGAATGATCTTTTCCACATCCTGATGAGGCCTCGGAATCACGTGCACCGAAACCAGCTCGCCCACACGTTTGGCCGCAGCCGCGCCCGCATCCACAGACGCTTTAACGGCTCCCACATCACCTCTGACCATCACAGTCACCAGACCTGATCCAATCTGCTCCTTGCCGGCCAGCACGACGTTTGCTGCTTTCACCATTGCATCAGCCGCCTCTATTGCGCCGACAAGACCCTTTGTTTCCACCATGCCCAAAGCTTGCTTATCCATTATCCTTCACTTCCTTTTAATATTCGTTTTTTGCTGCCGGATCAGCGCTCTCGCCCATCACGATCTTGATCCCTTTGCTCGTACCCATTCTTACCGCTCCGGCGCTCAGCATCTGATCGCAGATTCTGCGGTCGTTGATACCCGTGGACGCTTTAACCATCATGCTGTCGCCCACTGTTCGTTTCATCAGGCGGATATCCTCCACCGTTGCGCCGCCGGAACCAAAGCCGGTGGATGTTTTAACAAAATCCGCCTTGGCCTGCTTCGCAAGCTCGCAAGCGCGCACTTTTTCTTCATCCGTCAGCAGACACGTTTCAATGATGACCTTGACGAGCGCCTTGGGATGCGCCGCATCCACAACGCCTTTAATGTCCTCAAAGACCAGATCGTAATCCTTGTCTTTAAGCGCGCCGACATTGATCACCATATCCACTTCTTCCGCGCCGTTCTTGACCGCTTCCATCGCCTCAACCGCTTTGGTAAACGGCGTATTGGCGCCCAAAGGGAATCCGATGACGCAGCATGTTTTTACGCCCGAGCCTGCAAGCTGCTCCGCCACATATTTCACATGGGTGGGATTCACGCATACGCTTGCAAACTTCCACTCCTTCGCCTCATCACAAAACCTTTTTACCGTACTCTTTACAGTCTGCGGCTTCAGCACGGTATGGTCCATATACTTGGCGTATGACGGATCATAGCTTTTGCCGCCTTTTTTAACAGGTGCCTCATCGCCGACTTCTTTGAGAACCTCGCGGGTTATTTCTCTGACCAACTTTTCAATATCCATGCCAATCTCCTTATCTTAGTGCATCTCCCGTCCGCCGGTGATGTTGAAAGCCTGACCTGTGCAGTAGTCTCCGGAAACCGTGAGGAAGAACACAAAGTCCACCACATCCTGCTTATCCGTCAGCCTGCTGAGCGGTACTTTGGCGGTAAATTTCTTTATCACTTCTTCTTTGGAAAGCTTCAGATTGTCGATATAACCTGCGCTCACACTGGACCACACACCCGTGGCATCCGTGATACCCGGACATATGGAGTTGATTTTGATATTGTGTGGTGCAAATTCAAAAGCGAGTGCCTGTGTGAGTACAATAACAGCGCCCTTTGCCGCGCTGTAGGGGCCCATTAATGCCGAGCCTGTCTTGCCCGACTTGGATGCAAAGTTAATAATGCGCCCTTCTTTGTTTTTCTTCATGCTCTCAAGCGCACCCTGAATGCAGTAGGCCGTGCCATATACATTGACCTTAAACATCTTGTCGAACACAGCCTCATCGTTTTCCTCAAACGGCCGTTGATCAACCACACCGGCGTTATTCACCAGCGCATAAATATCACCGACCTCTTTTGTGATGCTTGAAAAACAGTTCAATACGGCTTCTCTGTCTGTGATGTTAAGCACGATTCCTTTGGCAAAATAGCCTTTGTCTTTTAGCTCCTGCGCTGACTTTACCACAAGCGGGTCGATATCAATCAGCACGACCTTGGCCCCCTGTTCGGCATACTTCTCGGCAATGGAAAAACCGATGCTTTTTGCCGCGCCTGTGACCACACACACCTTCCCCTTTAGACTGTCAGAATATAGGCTCATATTAAAACCTCCTCCTTTTGATGTGAAATATACGTTTAAAGCGTGACCGCTTTAATGGTATCCACTGTTTTTTTCATATCGTCGGCACCAAACAGGAAAGACCCCGCTACAATCACCTCTGCGCCGCTTTCAAGCGCTTTTCGATATGTGTGTTCGTTAATGCCGCCGTCCACATGAATTTCGTACGAAAGGCCATAACGAAGCTTAAGCTCCTTTAACTCACCTAGTTTGCTGTATACATGCTCAATAATTTTTTGGCCCCCAAAGCCCACGCAGACCGACACCTGAAGCACGATATCAACTTCTTCCAGCGCACATCGAATGCTCTCAACGGGTGTTTCGGGTGTCAGCGCAATTCCCGCCAGCTTTCCCCTTCGCTTGATATCGCGGATAAGCCGCATATGGTGCGGCGTGCTTTCCGCATGGATGGTAATTGAATCAGCACCAGCTATAGCAGTGGGCTGTATCAAAATCTCCGGATTGCTGACCATCAGATGCGCGTCTTTACGCAGCTGCGTTTTTCCCTTTAGTGCTTCAACCGTACATAATCCCACAGCAATATTGGGAACAAAGTGACCGTCCATCATATCAAGATGCAGCAATTCACATCCTGCTTCCTTTACTTTGTTAATGTCTCTGCCGAGATTTAAATAATCGGCTGATAGTATGGATGCAGATATCTTCATATACGGAAACACCTTTTTGTACATTTTTCATGACATTTGTCAACCATGGTTTCATGATAATACACACATTAACTCTTGTCAATATATCGCTTGTTAATTGCACATATGTGCATTTTGTGATGCCTGTCCTATAAATATCATAAAATAAAAGAAGAGCCGTCCGGCTCAGCTCTCATTCACTATGGTTTTTTACATGTCAACTGTATTCAAGTACGCTGACAGCCGCATTTTCGTCTGTAATCAGCACATCGATATACCGGCCGCGCAGCGCGCCGACGATGACATCCGCTTTCTGTTCTCCCGCCGCCACTCCGATAACCGTGGGAATTCGCTTTAAATCTTCCAGCGATACAGCGATCATTTTATCATTTAAGGATGTGTGGCATTGCAGGCCGTTAATATCAATATAGCTGCCGCATATATCCCCCACCGCCCCTTCACTGATGATCTTTTCAGAATCATCTATATTGATATGTCCGGAGCGGAACTGGGCGCTTAGTTCAGGCTTTGTGGAACCGAGCCCGACAATAGCAAAGTCAGCGCTTTTTATCTTGTTAAAATGGCTTTTTATATGCGGCTCTTCCATAAGCAAATCACGCAGCACCTTGGTTTGCACCATAAACGGCGCCTGCAGGACGTAACTGTCTCCGCCCAGCGATTTTGCAAGAGAAAGCGCCATCATATTGGCATCGGTATCGTTTGTTTTGTTTCCGGCACCGCCAAGCAGCTGAATCACATCCGCCTTGATGGACACGTCGGATTTTATATTTTTGATGATGCTGTGTATCGTCGTCCCCCATGCTATACCGATCAACGCTTTTGGAAAAAGAAGAGATTCCACATATTCTGCCGCCGTTTGCCCCACCTTTTCCTTATCTGCTTCAGCGCTGTGGCTGGGCGACACGACGATGGCTTTGTTAATCCCATACGTATCAACAATTCTTTTGCCAAGCTCTTTGCCGAATGAAGACACATCGTCAATCTTTATTTTCACAATACCTTCTTTAATACATGCCTGCAGCATGCGCGATACGCTGGGACGCGAGAGATGTATCCGTTTGGCTATCTCTTCTTGCGACAGCCCTTCAATGTAATACATCTTAGCGACCATTATCTTCATGTCACGTCTGTCCATATCTTATCCCACCGTTAATATTTGACTTTATCATACCTTACGCGGCCCATTTCATCAAGCAATTTATTGCATATCAATTATACGGGCGCACATATGATCATATTATCAGTGTATAAAAAAATCTCCGACCGAAATCGGAGATAAACTGCTAAGCGTCTACTCACCCGCAATCTTTAGAATACGGGATGCTGTGTTTTCATCAGTGACGAGCGTATCAATAATATTGGCGCGCAACGCTCCCAATATGGACAGCACCTTATGGTCTCCTGCGGCCACACAGATTACCTTGCCCGCATCTCTCAAATCGTTTTCACTGATTCCAATGATCCGCTGATTATACTCCTTATCCAGAAACTCACCGCGCATATTAAAGCGGCGCGCACAGATATCTCCCACAGATCTGGACAGATCCGATTCAAATTCATCCTTAACCTCTTCAGGGTCAAATTGCAGCTTGCTGTTATAATATTCTGGAGGCGCGCCCACACTGATCAAAGCCACATCAAGCGTTTTCCATTTCTCAATGACCGGCTGCATATACGCGCTCTTCATATACATTTCTTTTTCTTTAATGGTATCCGCGAGTGCAGGCGCGTACATGAACAACGGCAGCCCTTGAAGCTTTTCCGCCATCATGCGCACCATTTCATTAAGCTGATATTCAGATGCAATTCGGTTCGTTCCGCCAATAAGCGGCACCACCTGCACATCATAGACATTCTCTGTGTTTCTAAACGAAGACATACATTCATAACATGTCGTGCCCCATGCAAAACCTAATGACGAATGATTTTTCATCTCTTTTCCGACGATGACGGCCCCCTGAGTGGCCACAATCTTGGTCAGCATTTTTTGGAGTTTCGCATTAACCGGAATCACAAAACATTTTTCCAACGCGAATTTTGCCGTCATTTTCGAAGACAATTCATCATTGTTTGTTTGCGGATTTTTAATTCTTATATCCACAATGCCAAAATCTCTGGCTTCGGTCAGTATCATGGAAATCGCTGACCTAGATATACCGAGCTCTTTGGCGATCATTTCCTGCGTCATGCCATCAATATAATACATTTGTGCAACCTGTACCATGATGTGCACATCATATCTAGTACCCAAACTCTTTGCTCCTCGTTATTTTGGTATAAAACATTGCTTAAATTCTATGTGTTAATACAAAACATGTCAAGCAAATTTATTGACATATGTTAATTACTTACGAAAACGGAAGCTGACTTATCTTGGCTTTATGATATATAAACTAATTCCAACCTTTCCAAACGGATTTCAGACTGTCAATAGCCATTTGATAAAGCGCGTATTTTTTGCTATAAACATCTCGTTTGGACACGTCGGGCTCACACACATATGATATTTTTGAAAAAGCATTTGACGCATTTAGCAACGACGGATATTGCCTCGTTGCCACAGCCGCACACATGGCCACGCCCATTGTGCCAAGCTCGCTGCTGTCCGATATTTCGATTGGCATTTGAAGCGCATCCGCAAACATCTGTATCCAAACCTTTGATTTTGTCACACCGCCGGCCATTCTTATGGCTTGCGGCTTTTCTCTAAGCCGCATCAGTTTTTCAATGTGCATACGGTGAGAGAATACAATTCCTTCAAACACGGCGCGCAGTATATGGGCTTTTGTATGCCAGCCCGATAGGCCCAGAAAACATGATTTTGCGTCCGCATCCACATTTGTGCCGTAAAGGAACGGCAAAAATATCACACCGCTCTCCTCTGGTTTTACGGATTCTGCCATAGCGTCGGCCGCTTTGTATACGTTATTTGCTTGCATTCTCTCGCTGTCAAAAAATTCGCGCAAAAACCATTCCAGATTGCTTGCAGACGTCATACTGCCATCTGTGACCATATAATACCCGTCTATACAATAGACGGATGTCAGCAGCAAATCTTTTGAAAGAATCGGTTTTTTACTAATAAACTCATTTATGCTCCATGTGCCCGCTATCATGCAGAATCGGCTTGTATCGGTAATACCGGTGGCAATCGCACATGCCGTAATATCGATAAACCCGCCGGCTACAGGGGTCCCCTCGCAAAGTCCCGTCTCCTGCGCAGCCTTTTTTGACACCGTGCCGCAAATATCGCAGGACTGTGCCAGCGGCGGCAGCAGTCTCCTGCAATCACCGATTCCCATCAACTTGAGTATTTCATCATCGTAATTTCGCGTGTTCTGATCCATCACGCCCGCTGCCGACATATTTGTCATCTCACCGAACGCTTCACCAGTCAAACACAGCCGGATGAAATCAATGCATCCCAATGCCCATCTTGCCCTTTTTAATATATCCGGCTTGTTTTTAGTTAGCCAGATAAGCAAAGGGGCGAACTGCCCCGGATAAAGCCTCTGCATGATCTTTGGAAATATCCTGTCGCAGACACCTGAAGACTCAAACTCTGCCAGTTCATCCTTCGCACGCATATCTGTCGAATAAATGCCGTTCATAACAGGCTTCAAATCTTTATCGACCAAATAAAGGCCATTACCATGACCTGATGTGGATATACCAATAATATCTGCAGGATTGACACCGGCTTTGGCGACCACTTCCCTGATTACCCGGCAGTTGACAGCCCAAAGCACGTTCATATCCCTCTCAACAATGCCTTTTTTATCGAGCATGGTGGGAATGGCTGCCGAAGCATAAGCCAATGGCTCGCCATTGACATGATAAAGGCCGGCTTTTACGACAGTGCCGCCATTGTCAAGCCCAAGCAGATATTGATTACACATAATGCATTCCTTTCCTTTTAATACGATGAGGGGTGCGCGAGGCATAAGAAAATGTTTTTTTGGGGGGGGAGCATCATGGATGTTGATACTTGCCCCGCGCACTTCTATTGGAGACTTCTATATATCAATTAATTGATCGATCACTTTGACACGCTTTTCTTCAGGTATTGTTGCAAACACACAATCGTTGACATAAGCTCTTTCCGGAAGTGCACACAATATATGTACTTCGGCACAACCATACGGAAAACCTGCCTGATGCCAAACCCCGGGCCTTGTCACAACCATGGTTCCCTTCGGGATAAAAAAGACTTCAAGCTTTTCCCAAGGTTCTTCATCGATCTGACAGGCAGGTGCAACATGCATCAGATAATCACCGTCCAGACAGATGATCGCTTCGCACGTGGTATTGTGATACTCCGCATTTTCGATGATCCACTCTTTTTTTTCATGCACCACACAGGCCGAATAAGAAACGGTATTGGTTAATCCGATATACTGCTGCACCATGTCACGGTAGAACTCAACAGGCGGCTCACCAAACTTGTATCCTTCCGGCGATAGTATGCTGCCAAACGCACCATATGGCGCAAAGGCATCCCTCGTCAGCTTCTTATAACCGATGGTCTTCATGAGCGGCCTCGCTTATAAGGATCCTTCAAGAATTTTGCGCACAACGTCTTCGTTTATGGGCGCTGCCGGGTCAAGATCGCAGCCGCCGCCCATATAGCCAATCGTGCCCTTGATAATCTCATCGAAATCGCTGCGCTTCACACCCTGCTCGGACAGCGGTATCGCCATGCCAATGTCGCGGATGACTTCCTCAACCGCTTCAACGGTTTGCTCAAGCTTCCAATCTGCGGGGGCCGTATCATATCCTTTCAGCCATGCGCCAATATTTTTGTATTTCTCCGGGCTGAATGTCATACTGTGACGAATTGAACTTGGCGTCATCGCCGCAAGGCTTTCGCCATGAACGGTGTTGCATACGCCGCCTACAGCGTGGCTCATGGCATGACACAATGTGATAACCGCGATGGATATCGAAAAACCGGATAATGTATCAGCCAGTGCCATCATGACTCTGGCTTCCACGTCGCTGCCGTTTTCGACTGTTCTTCTGATATACTTGCCCACAAGCTTAATGGATTTTTCGCAATACATCTCTGAAAAAGGTGTCGCGCTTTGGCTCGTATAAGCCTCTATAGCATGAGCCAACACGTCAAAGCCCGTGGCTGCCGTCATCTTCTTTGGCAGCGATATCATAAGCTCCGGATCCACGATGGCCACCTTTGCGAACAGCAGCGGAGATCCGGCTCCCGGCTTTTCATTTGTGGCAGGATTCGTGATCACCGAGTACTGCGAAATGTGGCTGCCTGTGCCGGATGTGGTCGTCACAGCGATAATGGGCAGCGCGACATAGATATCCTTTTCTCCCATCCAGTACGGCCAAATATCACCGCCCTGCGCCATCGTGACCGCGATGCATTTGGCCGCGTCAATCGCACTGCCGCCGCCCAGACCGATGACGATGTCGCAGCCCGTTTTTTTAGCATATTCCGCGCCTGCATACGTTTCATTGGTATGCGGATTGGGAGATACGTCACAAAAATACTCACTGCCTACACCCTCTTTTTGCAGGTAACCGCAGATCCTGTCCACCAGCCCTGACTCTTTGAAAAAAGGGCCTGTCGTCACTATCAAAGCTTTTTTCCCGTATTCCTTGGCATACGTGCCGATGGTCTCAAGCTTTTTTAAACCAAATACAACGTTGACGGGTACATAGTTTTCAAATTCCAACATTTTTATCACTCCTTATTTCTTAATTATTTAGCGCTCTTAAAACTCTGGGTGATGGCTTCTTCCAGTTTTTCCAGAAGAAACTCCTTCGCTTTTTTTACATGGGGTATGGATACAAGATCATCGTCTGACCACATCTCAACCACAAACGGCCCCCTATAGTCCATATCGCTTAACAGCTTGAAAAACTGTGCAAAGTCCACAATACCTTCTCCAAAACCCACACGTCTGAACTCGTTCTCACGGGTATCTTTTAAGTGAATCACCACGATATGGTCTTTGCCCGATTGAAAGTCTTCGTCTATATTGACTTTTCTGGATGACAAGTTGCCGATATCCGGGTAAACGCTAAGCCATGGTGAATTGATATTGTTGATAAACCGCATGATGCTTGCAATTGACCCGCACAGGTTCGTATCCATGGTCTCGATGGCCAGCATCACGCCATATTTTTCTGCACAACCGACGCATTCACGCAGAGACCTTTCAAAAAGCTCACGTGTAATATCGTCGGAGGGATTGTAATACTCATCATATCCAGCCAATTGAACAACGCGTATGCCGATCTCAACCGAGAGCTTAATGGCACCCTTTATTATGTCAATGCCTTTTGTACGGATCTCTTCATCTTTGCTTCCAATGGGATAGCGCCTGTTTCCGCTAAGACACATTGTCAAAACAGGAACTCCTGTCTTTAAAACGGCATTGACAATATCGCTCTTTTCAGACCCTATACTGCATACCCTGCCAAGCCTCTCGTCTGTCTCGTCAATGCTCATTTCCACAAAGTCATAGCCCGCATATTTTGCAAATGAGAGCCTTTCTTCCCACGACAGATAGGCGGGAAGCGCCTTTTCATATAATCCAAACAGATTTAACCGAAGATCACTCACGATGAATACCTCACTACTAAAATGAATAACCGGCTCTTCAAGTCTTACAACTTATAAGGGCATCACTTATCGATACCGAAGTCGGTGCTATGCCTTGCGTCTTACGCGCTAACCTTTTGTCTGACCAGCAAATGATTCAGCGTCACGGCCAGAATCAATACCACACTCTTGGCAAACGTTTGGTAATAAGGATCGATAACCGTCATCAACCCTGTGGTCATACACATAATAATCAGTGCGCCGATAATTGTTTTTGCAACAGAGCCTTCGCCCCCTGTAAACGCCGTTCCGCCAAGCAGGACAGCGATAATGCAATCGGTCTCCATACCGTCTCCCGAAAGCGGATCACCGAGCGACATGTAGCTGGCCCGTGCTATACCCGCCATTGCGGCGAGAATTCCCACTATGATATACAGCAGCCATACCATCTTCACCACGTTGATGCCCGAAAGCTCCGCCGCCGTGCGGTTTCCGCCGATGGCCGCAGAATACTTGCCTATGAGCGTTTTTCGCTGCAGAACAACCAATATCGCAATCACGACAAGGGCCACAACAAACGAAGCAGGCAGGCCAAACAACACTTTTTGTCTTGCATAATCGCTGATCCATGAAGGCATCTGCTGGATATCCGTGCTCTTTATACCAGATATGCCGTCAGGAACGATCAAAAGCGCCGCGCCTTTATACAGATTCAATGTCACCAGCGTCGCGATAACAGGGGTAATACGCAGCTTCATGACTAAAAATCCATTGATAGCTCCCAGCAGAACACCCATTACCATCGTCATAAGAAAAGCCGGTATAAACGAAAAACCGTTAAGAACCAGCCATGAAAACACGACTGCGCTTAAACTCATCGCGCTCCCTACAGACAAATCAATGTATTCTGAAATCATCAACAGCGTAAAGCCGCCGCTCACCGTCATAATCGGCACCGCCATACGCAGCAGATTGGTAATGCTGTCAGGGCTTAGAAAGTGTCCTCTTCCGAATAATTTGACTTGATCCAGTTTCACCACGGAAAAGATGACCACGATAAGCACAAGAACAACATATATATAGACATTTTTTATCGTTCTTCTCCAGTCAGTTGACCGGCATAATTTTTTTTGCGTCATGTCAATACTCCTTCTATAAAAAGTTGCTCGTCTCAACGTCAGCCTTTTCTTCTATCCAAAGCGAAACGCTGTGCAAGTATGGCAAGAAAGGTCACCACGCCCTTGATCGTGAATTGCCAGTCCGGCGAAAGCAGCAGACCGGTCGCAGAGGACGTCACAACTGAAAGTATCAGCGCGCCGACAACCGTTCCCAGCACGGAGCCAAATCCGCCTGATATGCTGGTGCCGCCCAGCAGGGTAATCACCAGTGCATCAAACTCATAACCTGTTGCCCTGCCTGATATACCCGCTTTATATTCTGACGCGAGCAGCAATCCCGTTACACCCGCTAGTAAAGCACTTGCGAGGTATAACAACGTCAAATGTTTGGTCACTTTAACACCGGAGAGCCGAGCCGCTTCCGAATTTGCCCCGATAAGGTATGTACGCCGTCCGAAAACCGTTTTCTTTTCGATAACCACGGCAATAATGACAATCAGCACCATAATCAATACAGACAGCTTCACTGATGTGCCGGGAATTGCTGCGTTTCCGATCACGCCGTAAGCTTCAGGCAGGCTTGTATTTCTCTGCGCACCAAGCGTCACAATCTGACCGATACCTCGTGCAAACGACATTGTTCCAAGCGTGATAATAATAGAAGCAACTCTTAGCTTGGCAATAAAGAACGCGTTAATAGCTCCGATACAAAGTGCGCACAGCAGCGCAAGGACAACAGCGATACCATACGGTAGCCCCAGCCCCACTGCCAGCGGCTGAGATCCGTCCGTGCTTTGACAGAAATAAACGGAGAGAACGCCTGTCATGGCAATGACACCGCCGACAGACATGTCAAAGTTCCCTGTCGTCAACAGGAAGGTCACACCGATACCGATGATAATGACATACCAATAATTTGTTACCAGATTTAATATGTTTTGCCCCATGTAAAAGTTCGGCACAAACAAGCAGGCAATACAGAACAATGCGACCAATACGACGAACATAAATAATGTGATGAATGATTCATTGCTCATCTTGCCTTTACGCGTGGTTTTCTGAATCGAATTACCGTTCATCATTATTCCCCTCCCGTCACAATATGAATGATCATTTCACTGTTGATATCACAGCTGTTGCATAGGCTTGCTTTTACTTCACCGTCATACAGGAGGTAAATACTGTCGCACATATTGATAATCTCCGGCAGCTCAGAGGAAAAAATCATAATCGACTTGCCTTCTTTGGAAAGCTGGCGAATGATATTGTAAATCTCGCTTTTTGCACCAACGTCAATGCCTCTTGTTGGCTCGTCAAGCATGAGCAAATCTGCGTCGGCAAACAGGCATTTCGAAAAAACAACCTTTTGCTGGTTCCCGCCGGACAGCTTTGATACTTCCTTTTCTATTCCGCTCGTCGCGATGTTGAGCTTATCAATATATTCAAGTGTTGCATGCGTCTCTTTCGCCTTATTGATAAAGCCCTTATTGGAGATTTTCTTCATATTCATCACGGGCACGTTACCTCTTATGGTGAGTACGGTAAACAGCCCTTGCGAGCGTCTCTCTTCGGGAACCAAAGCGATACCTGCTGCAATGGCATCACTGGGCGAAGGATTAAGCATCTCGTTTTTGTAGAGTATGTCACCCTCATACGGATCAAGCCCGTATATGGCACGCGCAAGCTCTGTCTTGCCAGCGCCCACCAAACCATAGAAGCCGACAATCTCGCCCTTTTTGACTGAAAATGAAATATCTTTGAGTTTATGATTGTTTAAATTTTTCACTTCAAGAATTGTCTCAACGGCAGGCGTTTCAGGCGGGGTATAAGCTTCAAAAATGGTCTTGCCTATCATCATCTTTATTAGCTCAGACCGGTCCGCCACATCGCTTACCTTTTTTGTTTCTATATGGCAGCCGTCACGCATCACTGTGACGTAGTCGCCAAGCGTAAATATTTCATCGAGCCTATGTGAAATATATATAACGGTTACATTCTTCTCGCGTAATCCTCTGATGATTTGAAACAACCTTTTGATTTCACCTTCAGAGATTGCTGCCGTCGGCTCATCCATGATAATGATCTCAGCATCGCTGGCCACCGCCTTGGCAATTTCAACGATCTGCTTTTTTGCCACACTCAGCGTGGATACATATTGCCGCGGGTTAATGGATGGCTCTAAACTGGCCAGCACATCGATAATCTTTTTTATTTTTGACGTTTTCTTTAAAAAACCGAACGACGTATCTTCCATACCGAGCGTCAGGTTCTCTTCCACTGTCAGCTGATCAACAACGTTGAGTTCCTGAAACAACGTGCTTATGCCTTTCTGCTTGGCTTCCTTGGGGTTGTTCGCACAGTACTCCTGTCCGTTTAAGATCACAACACCTTGTGTCCTTTGCACGGCACCCGTGAGTATTTTTATCAAAGTAGATTTTCCTGCACCGTTTTCCCCCACCAGGCAATGAACGGTATTCCTTTTGATCTCAAAGCTGACATCGTTAACAGCTCTTACACCGGGATAATCTTTAACAAGATTTTTTATCTCCAATACATTTTCGCTCATCATTTATGCCCCCGATTCTCATCTCTAAAAACAATGTACTGCAATTCAGTTAGCGGAAGGAATAAGCTCCTCCCGCTAACTAAAATGATGTAAGGTTTCTTATTCTACATTTGTACCAAACTGGTCATTGAGCCATTCCACAGCATCAGCACGATCCATCGTCCAGAAAGAAATGTTATAAGCTTTTGCAAAGAATTCTTCTTCAACATCGCTCTTCTGTTCAATTTCACCGTTTCTAATTGCAAACAGATTGTCAATTCTGGCTTTCGCCGTTTCAATCGGCGGCAGACCCATGGAAAGCTTCAGCGAGCTGTTAGGATCATACACGTCGCCCATTTCCACTTCATCGAAGTCAACGCTGCAGACAATTTCCGTAAGCGGCTTGCCATTGTCAAACGTTCCTCTGCCCGCTTCTCTTAATGCAGCCATTGTGCCGACGGTTAAGTTGGAAGCTTCGGAATAAATCAGATTTACTTCAGGATGCTGTGTGCAAAGGTCTTTAATGATCTGCTTGGCAGCATCTGCGCCCGCACTGGCATCCAGGCAGCCAAGGTTCTCCGCATCGGGAGCCACAGATAGTACGCCCTCAACAAACGGATCTGTACGGCCGGATTTCACCTCAGTATGGTTCGGCCAGCCAAGCTGCACCATCACAATGGGCTTATCCGGGTTCGCTTCCTGCCACTGTGTTGCCATTTCAACACCCATCTCGAAGGAAATACCAGCCTCATCACTGCGCACAACCGGTATTCCTGTACCGGGAACAGGGCTGAAGAATGATGCAATGGTCACATCCGCTTCCAGTGCAGCTTCAATGCCGGGAATGGCCGCTTCATTATCCCAGATGTGCAGCGTTGCCATATCCATACCCTGCGCGAGAATCTGGTCAATGTTCTGTGTCATCACATTGCCATCAGACTGTCCATCAAACGCATATACTTCTGCGCCGTATTCTTCCATTGCATATTCTTTTGCAGCAGCGAATTGTGCCTGATGGAAAACGTTGCTCAAATCGGATACAAAGAACGCAATCTTGAGCGGTTGTTCATCAGCTGTGGATTCTTCAGCGGTCTCTTGAGAAGTCTCTTCAGACGGTGCAGCCTCTTCGGAATCTGACACTTCAGCTGAAGGTGTTTCCGTCTGCGCTTGGCATCCTGCCAAACCAAAACTTAATGCAAGCAGCAACACCAGTCCAATTGATAGAGCTTTTTTCATTATCTCTCCTCCTTATTTTTATTAACCGCATAACAGCGGCTAAATGTATAAAATCTTCTTTTCTCAAGTGGTTAAATTTTAAGTTTAGGTATAGGATTTAGCTTTTCTATGGAAGTTGAAGCACTACGTTGTTTTTACATATTGATCATACCAGTGTTGAAACACAGGAACTGGTATTTCCGATATATCTATTGTAACTTTTGTTATATCTTTTGTCAATATTAATTTAACATATGATATGACGTTTGTCAATATGCGTGTGCTTTCTTTTTTTTATTCTTTTTATCACGCAAGCGAGCCTTGACTTTAACAGGATGCTTGCGCGCGAACAAAAAAATAACGCCGGAGGCATTCACGGCGTTATTAAGGAGAGATGAGAATATTATTATTGAGCCAGTGTTACTCGCTTACATAAAAGGCATCAACATTATCTTTTGTGACCACATTCACGCCGGTATCGATATAAGGCGGAAGCGGATTAATGCCTTTTTCTTCCCAACCCTCAGTCGGATTGATCAGATCGTGCTTAAGCTGGAACAGCTGCTGGAATGCCCAGAAACCCATATTCCACGTGCCCTGCGCAATCGAAGCTTCAATGGTACCAGCCTTGATGGCATCCAATGTGCCCTTATCGGTATCAAAGCTGACAATCTTAACGTCAGTTCTGTTCGTCTCCGAGATGGCGGCAACCGCGCCCACGCCGCTGGTCGCATCCGTACAGAACAAACCTTTTACACTTGGATTCGCCTGCAATATGCCCGATGCCGCTGTGGCCGCTGTTGTCTGCTCACCCCCGCCGTTTGCAGTCTGTACAACTTTCATATTCGGATAATTGGCTTCAATGTAATCCACAAATCCAGCGCAGCGCTCTTCGTGATTGAGCTGACCCGGCAAAGTGACCACAGCCACATCGCCTTCACCACCCAGAGCATCGGCGAGGTATTTGGCTGCCGTCTCGCCGGCAGCAACGTTGCCTGTTGCGAGGAATGCATAGCGTCCGCTGTTGGGCGAGTCCGCATCAAATGTGACAACGGGTATTCCCGCATCCATCGCTTTCTTTATCGGCTCGATATAAGCGTCTGGATTAATACAGCTTACCGCGATACCCGCCGGCTTGTTGGCGATGATCTGCTCAAATACGGTTACAGCCTGATTCACATCGTACTCCGCAGCTCCGCCATAAATTGTTTTGACGCCATAGAGCTTGCCCGCAGCCTCAAAGCCTTTGTAGCATCCTTTCCAATATTCGATGCCCGAGAGGAACGTCACCATGTAATACTCTTCATTGGGATCCGCACCAAACGCCGCACCTGTGTCTTGGGCTTCCGCCGCAGCGGGCGCTTCATCTTCCACCTGCGCTGCGGCCGCTTCGGCAGGCTCCTCCTGTTCTGCCGCACTGTCTGAAACCTGAGCTGTACTGCTGCAGCCGCTCAGCACTAAACCCATCGCCATTACCACTATTATCAAGAGGTATATGGGCTTAAGCAACCATTTTTTCATCCTACTTATTTCCTCCTCATTTATTGTTTATCACGGCATTGCTGCTCGTGAATATACTTTTTTTCGTTTTTAACGATTTTTTATTTAGGTGGCTTATATGGTCTATTGTGACTGCCAGTATGAGAATCAGGCCGCTGATGAGCTGCTGCCAATAGACGCTCACCTTCAGCAGCACCAGCGCATTGTTAATCAGGTTTAAAAGAACCGTCCCAAGCACAGCGCCCAATATTGTTCCTTGTCCGCCGCTCAGGCTGGCACCGCCGATAACGGCTGCGGATATAACGCGCATCTCCGTTCCCTGTCCAGCAGTCGGTGTCGCCACTCCAAAACGCGATAGCGTCAGCAGGCCCGAGATGCTCGCAAGAAACGCTGTCAGCATGTAAACGCCAATCTTTGTCTTGCTGACATTGATTCCGGATAGTTTGGCTGCCTTTTGATTGCTTCCTATGTAAAACACTTTGCGGAACGGAGATGATTTTCTCATCAAAATATCTCCGGCAACAGCCAGAACAATGAATATCAGCACAATAAACGGCAAGCCAAGCACATCTTTTTGACCAAGAAAGCTGAACGCTTCAGGAACTGACGCCAGCGACTGAGGAGAGCCCGTTGTGACCACATAAGCCACACCGCGCGCCATTTGCATCATGCCGAGTGTAATGATGAATGGATTGATACCGACTTTACCGATCAGCAAACCATCAAACAGACCGAACAGCAGACAGATCGCTACAGAAATCAGACATCCAATCCAAATATCGACGCCTGCCAGATAGGCAACACCTGCAATGACGCTGCTCACACCAAGAATAGAGCCAACCGACAGATCAAAGCCGCCGGACACCAACGCAACAGTCATGCCGATCGCGATAATCCCGTCTGCAGACATACCAATGGCCGTTGTTTTTAAATTATCCACGGTTAAAAAGTTTGGCGCCAGGAACGAAATAATAACAGAAAATATGATTATCGTCAGTAAAATCGTCGCTTCTCGGAAGCTTTTCATCTTGTTAAAAAATGCTCTGATTGCTTGACCATTCGTATTACTCATTTTCATGCCCCTCATCTTTCTTTATAATGAATTGCTTTTTTTTATTGTCCCGAAGCCATCAGTATGATGTTCTTTTCAGTCATTTCATCGCCTTGTACTTCGCCCGTGATTCTACCTTCGTGCATCACAAGCACCCTGTCACACATGCCGATAATTTCGGGAAGCTCAGAGGATATGATGACGATACCGATACCGGCATTGGCCAGCGTACGCAGCATATTGTGTATCTCGGCTTTTGCGCCAACATCGATACCGCGTGTCGGCTCATCCATGAATATCACCCTGGGATCTATCGAAAGCCACTTGGCAATCATAGTCTTTTGTTGATTCCCGCCGCTTAAGCTGTTAATCTGCTGCGCCACATCGGAAACCTTGATATTTAGTTTCTTGACGTACTCTTTGACATTCTCGGCTTCTTTTTTGGAGGCAATCATCAAACGCTTTGAGATTTTATCTATGATCGTGACATTGACATTGTCTTTGACACTGAGGTTTAAAAACAGCCCCTGCTGTTTTCTGTCTTCAGTGAGATAACATATGCCCTGCCGTATCGCTTCCGCATAGTTTTTGAATGATACACAATTTTCGCGGTAGATGATCTCTCCCGAATCAAAATGATCTATCCCGCAAACTGCACGCGCCACTTCGGTTCTTCCCGAGCCTATTAATCCGGAAAAGCCAAGTATTTCTCCGCGTCTGAGTGAAAAGTTAATATTCTCAAAAACGTCCTTTTGGCAGAAATCCTTCACTTCAAGTATGGTTTCTCCCCGCTCTTGGCTTTTTTGCGGATAAAAGTCGTTAAGCTCACGGCCCACCATATTCTCAACAACCTGTTTCGGGGTCACATCGGAAACATTGAATGTATTGATATAGTATCCGTCACGCAGAACGGTAACCCTGTCACACACATCAAAAATCTCTGCCATCCTGTGGCTGATATATAATACGCTGATGCCATCACTTCTCAGCTTTCTGATTATCTCGAATAGAATCTCCGTCTCACTGTCACTCAGCGATGATGTGGGTTCGTCAAGTATGAGCAGCTTGCATTTTAAAGACAGGGATTTGGCTATCTCCACAATCTGCTGCTCGGCAATGTTCAGATCACCCACTTTTTCTTCCGGCTTGATTCCCGTTTTGAACATCTTAAGAATCTCTTGTGTATCGGCAAACAGTTTTTTCTTTTTGATAATTCCCAAAGGGCCTTTTTCATACCGCCCCATATAGATGTTCTCAGCAACAGAAATATCCGGACATAATGAAAGCTCCTGATGAACAAAACCAATCCCCGCCATAAGCGCTTCATTGGGGTTAGCAAACCGCACCGGCTTCCCTTTAAAAACAATGCTGCCATTATCGGGCGAAAAAACGCCGGAAATGATATTCATCAGTGTTGATTTTCCAGCACCGTTTTCGCCGACCAGCGCATGAACCTCACCTGTCTTAACCTCAATTTTTACATCTGATAAAGCCTTGGTGCCCGGAAAAGTTTTTGTGACGTTTTCTGCTGTGAGAACAAAATCATCTTTCATATCGTCCACCTCTTTTTACAAATCTTGAAGCGTGAATATAATGAATACTCATAGTTGGATAGTATTTTTGACATTTGTCTAAACTTTTGTTAAACTGAATATAGCATATGCCATGATAAATGTCAATGCTGTAATTGAAACATTTCTATATTTTTATAATTTTAATATTTATTGTACAATTATTATCCCCAACAAAAAAACACGAGGTATCCCCCCGCGTTTAATCACCAATTTGCCGATTGTTTATTCTTCTTCATCGTCCCAGCACAACTTCATGCAGTGTGTATTCTTTTGCATGCATTGAATCTTGCGTGATCCGCATTTCGGACAGCCCACTTTGTCATCTTCGAAGCTGGGCTCATATGTATACCCGCAATCAGTGCACTGTATTTTGCACTTTTTTGTCACAAAACTTCCCCCGCCAATCCGTATGCCAGCTCCGTTGATCAGTGCAAGAGCAATTTTTTTACGTGCCTCATCAATGATTTTTTGAAACGTTTGCCGTGACACGTTCATCTTTTTAGCGCACTCTTCTTGAGAGAATCCTTCTATGTCTTTTAAGCGCATCGCTTCAAGTTCTTCAATTTTAAGCACATACTCACTTTTTTGTTCACCGTCTTTACTCTCAGGTAAAAATGCGTCAGTATGAGGCAAAAAATCCACTTTTCTGCATTTCATTCGTCCAGGCATTTTGTCTCCCTTTTCAAATATGCTTTTTTGTATATATTATCACATTATCGGTGTTGAGAAATCATTATTATTCGATATACAAACACTATTGTTTGAACAGCCAATCAAAACACGTCTTTGTTAACTCTTATGAGATGGTACTAGCAGTTTGGATCATTAATAATTTTGAGGAATACTTCAGCTCCGAATCAAACAGACACTTTCAAATATACACCATTCTCAATGTGATATAATAAATGAATGGCTCAAAATTCGAGGTAAATGTATGTTAAAAGAAACCATTATTGATGCAAAAGTAAATGATTCGCCTATTAAAGAAACGTGTTTTGAGGATGAAACGCTCATAGACGTTGATATATCCAGACTTGATTTCGAATGGGTTTGGTTTAGAAAGTGCAGATTTGTAAACTGCGACTTCACTCGGACCAATTTCTATGATGTGTTTTTTGACAACTGTGACATTTCAAACTGCACATTAAACAATAGCTATTGGAAAAAGACACAGATCAATAACTGCAAAGCTGCCGGGGGCAGTTTCAATCAGGCTTATTTCAAAGAAGCAAAGCTGCAGGGCAGTTCTTTTAAGTATGCCAACTGCGTGAAAACAACGTGGATGAGCTGCATATTAAACGATTGTGATTTCAAAGAAGCTTTTATGTCTGAGGTGAAATTCAAGAGCATTAAGCTTCATAACGTAGATCTTACACGCGTGGACTTTTTTAAAACACCATTAAAGGACATCGATCTGTCCGCGTGCACTATCGATGGCATTATGTTATCGGACACATACAAAGAACTGCGCGGCGTGAAGATAAACATGTATCAAGCGGCAGGAATTGCTCAGTTGTTGGGTGTCCAAGTCGTGTAGTTCATACGTCCCGATTCCATAGAATATTGCAAGCATCGCCTCCTTTATACGTCGAGACGATGATTCACATCAACTCGTTTTTACCCGTCAGAATAATTGCTTGTCATCTCGTCTATGCTATAGCTAGCTGGCTTTATCAGGGGTAATTCAAATGAATATCGGCTGGAATATCGAAACATATTTGTCGCTCTCCTCAATTGCTGTGTCAACCGTGATCTCTGTGCTTATCATCAGAAAGAACTGGAGAAGATACGGCGCGCTGTTTTTGTTAAGTGCAATCGTCGGGAACATCTTGTGCTATGTTTTTGTTAAGCTCAATCTTTATTATTTCCCGTACAGACTGTTCCCGGATGTGTTTATTATGCCGTTTACGATGATTCTTACCATGTTCCCCGCTTTGGTTTTATTCGGCGTGAGATACAGCCCAAAAACATGGCCGTTTAAAATTCCGTTTTATTGGGTTCTTGTTCATCTCGGCGTGCTTATAGAAGTGTGGGCCGAGAACCAGACCCAGATTATTAAATACAATTCTTCATGGAATGTTTGGGTCACATATACATGGTGGTGGATCTTTGTTCTGGTCTTTGAATGGGTTGGCGGAATTATTGTACCTCCTGAGTCCAGAAAGCCCCTTGATCAGGAGCTTTTAAGATACGGTAAAATCGGCTGGTTCATTTTGCACTTTCTTTTGATTGGTACGATATTTATCGCAGGGGTATATGCGGGAAAAACCTTACTAAAATAAGTATGCACCTGCTCGCTTGAATCTTTTTTATCCTCTCCATTTTATTACGCTTTCGCATCATAAAAGAATACCCAAAAGAGAACACTTAATTATGTATTAAGGAAAAGGAGCACCCCACAAAATGAGTGAAACGATATTGGAAAAGACAGAGGGTCGTGTCAGCTACCACGACTCTGTTGAAGAAATGCTGGTTCGCATACGTGAGGACGGGATGTCCAATGTGTTCGACAGATGGATATTGCAGGAGAAAATCAGATGCAAGTTCTGCCTTCAGGGCATGAGCTGCCAGCTTTGCTCACAAGGCCCCTGCCGCATCAGCGAAAAAGGCGGACAGGACAAAGGCGTGTGCGGCATCGGGCCGGATGCGATGGCCATGCGCAATTTTCTGCTTAAAAACGTGATGGGCGCCGGCACGTACAGCCATCACGCTTATGAAGCGTATCGAACGCTTAAAGCCACGGCGCTTGGCAAAACGCCATTTGAGATTAAAGACAAAGAGAAGTTAAAGTGGATGTGCGACAAAATGGGCATCCATAAAAACGGGGATATCTATAAGATGACGGGGGAACTGGCCGATCTGCTGAATGAGCAGATGCGCATCGGCGCAAATGAGCCCAACATCATGGTGGAAGCATTCGCTCCTAAAAAACGGAAAGAGGTTTGGGAAAAGCTAAACATCTATCCTGCCGGTGTGATACACGAAGAGCAAAACTGCGTGGCGAGCTGTCTTACCAACGTGGATGGTGATTATGTGTCGCTCGCTGTTAAGGCGCTGCGTTTAGGCCTCGCGACGATTTACAATGCGCAGATCGGGCTGGAAATGGTACAGGATATACTCTACGGCACGCCGAAGCCGCATGAAGTCGATGTCGATCTCGGCATCATGGATCCCGATTATGTCAACGTTGTGTTTAACGGGCATCAGCCGTGGGCCGGCGCTGCCGTGATAAAAAAGGCGCACGATCCGGAGGTGCAGGCAAAAGCCAAAGCAGCAGGTGCAAAAGGGCTTAAAGTGATCGGCTCTATCGAAACGGGTCAGGAACTGCTGCAGCGTTTTGAAGTGGATGACGTGTTTGCGGGACTGATGGGCAACTGGCTTGCGATTGAGCCGCTGCTTGCCACGGGGACGGTGGACGTTATCGCGATGGAAGAAAACTGCTCGCCGCCCGCCATCGATATGTATGCGGAAAAATATCAAGTGACGCTGGTAAGCGTGAGCACCATCATCGGTGTGCCGGGACTGGCGCACAGCATTCCTTATCACCCCGAAGAGGTTAGCAATATGGCTAACAAACTCATTGAGCTTTCGATTGAAAACTTCAAAAAGAGAAAAGCGTCAATCACGCCGAAAGTTCCGAAAATTACGCGCAAGGCCATTGCCGGTTTCTCCACCGAAGCCGTCATGGAAGCGCTTGGTTTCAAGCTCGACCCGCTTGTCGATGTGATTGCGGCGGGAAAAATTAAAGGCGTTGCAGCACTTGTCAACTGTTCGACACTGCGCAACGGCCCGCAGGACTGGAATACCGTGAACATCACCAAGGAGCTCATCAAAAGAGATATTCTTGTCGTCAGCGGCGGCTGCGGCAACCACGCGCTCGAAGTCGCAGGTCTCTGCCATCCCGATGCCCTTCAGATGGCGGGCGAGGGGCTCAAGGAGGTGTGCGGCGCGCTGAAGATACCGCCTGTGCTAAGCTTTGGCACCTGCACCGATACCGGCCGAATATCCATGCTGGTGACGGCGCTCGCGGACCATCTTGACGTGGATGTGCCCGATTTGCCCATCGCAGTCACAGCGCCTGAATGGATGGAGCAAAAGGCCACAATAGACGGTGTATTCGCGGTGGCATACGGCGCTTATACACATCTCTCACCAACGCCGTTTATGTCAGGCGCCCCGAAACTGGTCAAGCTGCTCACTGAAGATGTCGAAGGTTTGACGGGCGGTAAAATAGCGCTCGGTGATGACCCCGTCGAAGCTGTGAATGGTATAGAGGCACATATTCTGTCTAAACGCAAAGCGCTCGGATTAAAGTAAACAATGCAAAATAAGCAAATATGATCCCAATAACAAAGACCTTCTGGTTTTTACAGCAGAAGGTCTTTTCCCTTATTACGATCATATATGCCCGTCCAAACCCAAGGTTTTTACGTCGGCTAGATATTAAAAAGCCCTAATAAAAGCCCCGCCAACCATTTCAGGAAAGCGGGAAAGCATAATAGATATTAATCCTCTTAAAGATCACAATATTCTATAGATCTACCCTGCGTTTGTGGTTATCTTGTTTTCTAATTCGAACCACCAGCAGCATAAGCATTACAACAAGAAGAACGGCAGCCGCTGCCACGAAATATATCCAAAACGCATTATTCTTCTTCTGTACAACACCACCCAGAACTTTCGAATCCTGTACATTAATCACATCAGTGGCTTCATCTGACACAGCAATTGTGAGCCCGACTGTATTTGTATTTTCTTTAAGGCTCACATTAACGGCTTTATTGCTTTTATCCCATGAAAAATTATCGTTCGTGTTCATATTAAACTCAAAGCTATTTATGCTGCTGCCGGCGTTATCCATAACCTTAAGCGTGTGGCTGCCGACAGGGACATCATTGAACACAAAACGCCCCGTTTCATCCGTCACCGTCTTCATCGGGTCTGAATGAAGCTCGACAGTGTATCCGGCCAGCGGGTTATCACTCTCATCCAGCAAAACACCGGTGACCGTCACAGTCTTAACTTCCGGCGCCTGAACCGTGATTTGACACTCGGCCTTCACATCATCTGCTTGCGCAGTGATAGTGGCTATACCTAGGTCAATTGCCGTCACCCGTCCGTTCTCGTCCACTGTCGCCACTTGATCGTCGCTGCTTGTCCATGTTATATCCGGATATGTGGCGTTATCCGGTACCACTGTCGCCGTTAGCTCAGTTTTTTGACCAACCAGCAACGTTTCGCCGTCACTGCTTAACAGTATATCCGAGACCGGTCTCTTTACAACAGTCAGCGCTAATTCAGCAGTCACATCATCCGCCTTCGCCGTCACTGTTGCTTGACCGATGCCCACAGCCGTCACATTGCCGTTTTTATCCACCGTAGCTACCGTTTTATCGCTGCTTGTCCATGTTATATCCGGATATGTAGCGTTATTTGGTATCACTTTCGCCGTCAGCTCAGTTTTTTGACCAAGCAGCAGCGTTTCGCTGTCACTGCTCAACAGCAGATCCGAGACCGGTCTCTTTTCAACAATCAGCGCTAATTCAGCAGTCACATCATCCGCCTTTGCGGTCACTGTCGCTTGGCCGATGCCCACAGCCGTCACATTTCCGTTTTTATCCACCGTAGCTACTGTCTTATCGCTGCTTGTCCATGTTATGTCAGGATATGTGGCGTCGCCCGGCCGCACTGTCGCAGCAAGGGCTACTGTATCATGATGAAGCAGCGTGCTGTTTTGTTTGTTGAGCGTCACGCTTGTCACAGGCTTTTTGTTGATTGTGACGTCACACCGGCCGACCATACCGTCCGCCACTGCCGTAATAATCGCAGAACCGGTGCCGACCGCTTCAACGTTTCCGGCCTGGTCGACAGTCGCCACTTTGATGTTGCTGCTTTCCCATGTCACGTCGGGATATGTGGCATCAGCAGGCATCACTTGCGCGGTTAACTGCAACGTATCATGATGGATCATCGCTGCGTCAGTTTGACTCAGCGTCACCGTGTCGACGGGTTTTTTATTGACTGTAACTTCGCAAACCGATGTCACACCGTCGGCAGAGGTACTCACCGTTGCCGTCCCGACACTTAATGCCTTTATATTGCCGCTCTGGTCGACCGTTAACACAGAGTCATCGCTGCTTGTCCATGTCACCTCCGGATAAGTCGCGTCGTTTGGCAGCACCTGCACGCCAAGCTCTGCGGTATCATGATGAATCAGCGATAGAGACGATTCGCTCATAACGACGTCTGTCACACGTTGAATCACGAAGACCTGGCACGTATCGGAAATGCCGTCCGCACTGGCAGAAATTGATACCGTCCCAGCTGAAATCCCCGTGATCACGCCGTTTTGGTCAACCTTGGCCACCGTTTCATCGCTGCTTATCCACGTCACATCCGGATAAGTTGCGTCATCCGGCAGCACCTGTGCCGTTAGTTCGACCGTCTTGCCCGTTTCAATCTTTGTGTATGACTGACTAAGTGTCAAACCCGTTACGGGCTTTTTACTGACACTTACGCTGCACATATCCAATAGACCATCCGCTGTTGCCGTAATCACTGCATGACCCACACTCACTGCCGTAACTTCACCGTTTGCATCAACGGCCGCTACTGACTCATCGCTGCTTGTCCATGTAATCTCAGGATACGAGGCATCTGCAGGCAGCACCTGTGCGGTTAATGAATACGTATCATGATGGATCAACGACAATGAGTGTTTGTTGAGCAACACGGATGTGACGGGTTTTTTGCTCACAGCAACCCGGCATGTATCCGAAACGCCGTCGGCTGTTACGGTGATGGTCGCTTCGCCTACTCCGGCTGCCGTCACTGTTCCGGTCTGATCCACCTTAGCAATCGTCTCATTGCTGCTTGTCCATGTCACCTCGGGGTATGTGGCATTGTCCGGTGAAACCAGCACATTCAAAGCGGATGTATCATGATGAATCATCGGCAAATCGTGTATATCCAGCCTGACGTCAGACACAGATTTTTTATTAACCGTTACATGACAGGTGTCCGATTTACCATCTGCCGTTGCGGTGATAGTCGCTTCACCCACGCCGACAGCTTCGAAACGGCCCGTACCATCGATGGTCACCACCGATTCATCGCTGCTCGTCCACGTCACTTCAGGGCTGGATGCATCTGCGGGCTGCACGTCTGCGAGCAGCACAGAGGTGTCGTGATGCACCATGGTCACATCATCATCATTCAGTGTCACACTCGCGACATCCACCCATTCCCATACTGCATAGAGCGTGGTATTCTGGGTGAATGAGAAGTCATCACCCGACAAGTAGGATGTGCCGCTGCCGTCCGCCGCCGTGTTCCAGCTTGTCAATCGCAGTCTCCCGTTACTTAAACTATTGCCATTTGCAACAGTTGTTGTCGTACCTACCGGCTGAGTCACAGCAGCAGGTGCCGTGCCGTCTCCGCCGTTTGCGTCATATGTCAGTGTACTGGAAGGAAGATATGCACCGAACACAGGTGTCCATCCGCTCGGTACGGTCACATTAAAAAATTTGCCGTCTGTAATGTTGTCCACCGTATATTTTACATGTGTCGTCGTGGAAGCTGTCAGGCTGGCATTATTCTTCATAAATATATTTGCGCCGCCGGAAATGCTTAACGTACCGCCGCTGTACCCCCTGCCGCCACCGATATCATAATCGCCGTTCTCACCCTTCGTGGCCATGATGATCCCGCCCGATATGCTAATTGCACCGCCAGAAAAGCGCCCGCCAATACCTGCACTGTACGGCTCGCCGACCGCTGTGATATTGCCGCCTGAAATATCGATGGGTCCGCCATCATTCATGCCTGCATTACCGATGCCGGGGCTGCCCGTTGCTGAAACGTCACCGCTTTTTATGGTAATTCTATCCACAGTCGCATCACTGCTGCCACATCCGATTCCAGCTGCACTTGAAGCTGTTGCTGTTATACTGCCGCCCTCAATTGTGATATAGCCGCTGTTTCCGCTGGTTCCGCCGCCGATACCCGCGGCGCCAGATCCTGCTGTCGCATAAACCGTGCCGCCGGATATTTTAATTGTACCGCCTGTGCCGCTTAACCTGCCGTAACCGTCGGAACTGCCGCCGCCGATTCCCGCGCCGTACTGCCCGCCCGTCGCATGAATTGTTCCGCTTGTAATTGTCACTTTGCCGCTGCTATTAGAAAGTCCGCCGCCGATGCCTGCACCAGAATAACCTCCTGCGGCAGTCACGTCACCACCCGTAATGGTTATTTCGCTTTGATCCGCACCGCGGCCGCCGCCGATGCCTGCACTGCCGTTTCCGCCATATGCTTGTATTGTACCGTTAGAAATGGCAACGGTACAACTGCCTTCCCAGCCGCCGCCGATGCCCGCGCCGCCGCCATTAGCCGTCACCGTACCGCCCGTAATCAGTACGTTTCCAGCATGTCTGGGGTTTCCTGCATTGCTGCCGCCGCCGATTCCCGCACCTGTTGACGTACTCGACGCATCCACGGTACCGCCTTCAATCCGCACCGTGCCGCATTCGCCGCCGCCGCCGCCGCCGATTCCCGCACCACTGGAAGCACTCGCGGTTATGTCTCCTTCTTCAATCACAATCAAACCACTGTTGGCGCCGCCTCCGCCGCCGATTCCCGCGCCTGCTGTTCCAGCTGCAGTGATAATGCCGCCCTGTATGCGAATTGTTCCGCCGGCGCCACGATATCCACCTCCGATGCTTGCACCGGTAGTGCCTGTTGTATTCACTGTTCCGGCTGAAATCGTGATGCTGCCCCCTGAGCCGTATGAGCCGCCGCCGATGCCTGCACCGCCGATGCCTGAGTCACTGCCGCCGCCATTAGCCGTCACCGTACCGCCTGAAATGTTGACACTGCCGCCTGTACCGCTTTCCCCGCCGCCGATACCTGCACCATAATCGCCGCCCGTGGCATTTACCGTTCCGCCTGAGATATTGACGCTTCCCCCTGCGCCGCTCTGGCTTCCGCCGATGCCTGCTGCACGTAAACCGCCAGTAGCAACGACTGTACCGCCAGAGATATTGACAATACCGCCTTGGCCAAGATTCCCGCCGCCGATACCTGCGCCGGCTGCACCGGCTGCGGTTAAACTGCCGCTCAATATGGTAATGCCGCCGGGTGTTTCACCGTCACCGCCGCCGATGCCTGCCGCATTAGCGGTGGCCGTTGCCGTGAGACTGCCCGTTGCTGCCGTCTCCGATATCTCAACGCCTGTGGCTTCGGGAATTTTGACGGCGGGCACATTAGCACCTGCGGTCAATATATTGCTGCCTTCCAAAATCAACGAGTTTAACCCAGCCGTAAAAGCAACCGGACAAGCGCCGTCAACAGCGCTGTTATCAATTCTTACACCATTGAGCGTTAAAGACGCTCCAGCCCCGCATTCAATTCGTACATTACTAAAAGTGGCATCGCCTACATTTGTCAATGTGACTGCCAGCCCAGAATTAATGATGATCATAGAGTCACTTCCGTAATCACCAATGTCATATTCCCCGCTGATACTGATCGTGGTATCTGTTGCGACGCATATTCCCGAGAACGCAAAAAAAACCATCAGCATTGCCATGATTGCTGCCAGCCATCTTTTCATTTATAGTCTCCTTCAACTGCATAATAAAATGTTTCTATATAATACATCGGTATAACTGAAAATAAAATTTACTACCATTATATACCTTGTTTTTACTTTATTTATTCGCAGACCTTTATTTGCTTTTACTTAAGCTCTGAACGTATAAACCAAGAAATATGAGCTTCTGAATATCGGCCTTCTGCTATTTAATTTAAACAGAGTCTTATATTTTTTATAAAATGATATATAATGATATATCGATTATTTTATTACGAGGAACGTATGGAACAATACACACTGCGCTTTAACAAGTTGAATCCAAATAAAATATCTGTGTGTTTCACCTGGGACGACAACTTTTCAAGGCACATCAAATACATCGCGCCAGCGTTTATAGAAAGGGGCATGACATGCACATTCTTTATAAATCCGGGAGAAGAAAACTTTGAGCAGAAGCATCTGACCGGGTATATGGCGCTGTCCAGACAGGGCTTTGAAATCGGGAGCCACGGATACCTCCATGAAAACCTTTGCACGCTGCCCTATGCCTCCTCGGTTGATATCGTCAAGAATGCCATTTCAAGCATTCAAAAGTATTTTCATATCTACCCCGCCACATTTGCGTTCCCTTATCACGATTTCAATGAGGAAATCCTCAGCATGGTAAAATCGCACCATCTTGAGACCCGGAATACACTCGCCCATTCTAAACGCTTTGGCATCAAAACCGATTCCCCTCTCGAAGCTATGCTAAGCGCTGTCAAAGAGTCCATCGATGAAAAACGTTCATTGGTCTTTTCCGGTCATTCCGTCATCTTAAACCCGGCTGAAGCGGCGGATGACGCGCTGGAATCTGAAACAGGCCACAACCCGATATTGCTGGATCGTCTTAGCTGTATGCTGGACTTTATTCAGACGAAGAGTGACTATATCGACGTTTTGACGTTTGAGCAAGCAGCGCTTAAAGAATATATCAACAATCACTGTGATATGACCAATCAAACATTCACCATCACTCAAAAGCAGTTGGATGAGCTCAAGCAATATCACATACACATTGAAGATCTCGGCCGATTGATGTAATTCTTCATTGGATGCACCAAAAAAGCACCGTTTAGAGATTTTTGAAAAATAAGTTTCCACCTTGAAGAGGTGGTTTTTATTGGAACCCTATAAGGTTCTCATACCAGCAATGCCTAAAGTCATACAACGGTTCCGCCAGCCACACGGAGACGCGCTTTAGATTCTGATCTGCAAACAGTTATTTATGTCATTCTGAAGGAGCGTTAGCGATGGACTACGCAGTGGACTAGAATCTCTTTCTTTATGCAATATTCATGGGATGCTTCGCTACGCTCAGCATGACATAATGGAACTGTCAATCATCACCTCTCTTAACGGGTCTAATTCACTTCTCGCTCATGCGATTGTGACTGTCACCTCTTAATTATTAACGCTAAAGCTGGCTTTCGCTCCACACGTAAAACGTGTGGTTTTTTCATGATAAACAAAAAATGGCATCGGCCATTCACCGTTGCCATTCTTGCTGATTAAACTTACAATATCCGGCTTAAGAACTCTCTCGTTCTTTCTTCTTTCGGATTGTCAAATATCTCATCGGGAGACGATTCTTCGATAATGCGTCCTTCGTCCATGTAAACAACATTATCCGCCACTTCTCTGGCGAAGCCCATTTCGTGGGTCACCACCGCCATCGTCATACCGTCGTTGGCAAGCTTTTTCATAACCTCGAGCACATCGCCGACCAGTTCAGGGTCGAGCGCCGACGTCGGCTCATCAAACAGCATGATTTTCGGGTTCATCGCAAGCGCACGTGCAATCGCGACACGCTGCTTCTGTCCGCCGGAAATCATCGAAGGATAAGCTTCTGCCTTGTCCAGCATGCCCACCTTATCGAGCAATCCAGAGCCGATTTCAAGGGCTTCGCTTTTGGGCATACCCTTCACCTGTGTAAGCCCTTCAATCACATTTCCTATCACCGTCATATGCGGGAAAAGGTTGAAGTGCTGAAACACCATGCCCACTTCCTGCCGTATCAGATGAAGCTTCTTGGTTTTATGATCGACCACCTTACCGTCAATCATAATTGTCCCTTTTTGGGCTCTTTCCAGGAAATTCAGACATCGCAGAAGCGTGCTTTTACCCGATCCGCTCGCACCGATAATGACGATCACTTCACTCGGATCAACCTGCAAATTGATATTATCAAGAACCTTGTGTTTGCCGTACCACTTGCTCAAGTTATTAACCTTAATCATCGCGCTTCACCTCCTTTAAGTTCTGCGGTTGCTGACTCTCATACGGCGTTCGATAAGGTTCGTGCCGATCGTCAGTAACGATGTCATGATTAAATAGAATATTGCCGCAATGGTGAGCGCTTCCATCATCTTGTAGTTGGATGCACCAAGCTGCTTGGCTTTAAGCAAAAGCTCAGGGATAGCAATAGAACTTGCAAGCGAAGAATCCTTAAGCGCGATAATAAACTGGTTGCTTAAGGGCGGCAACGCGCGTTTAAACGCCTGCGGGAGTATGATGCGCCCCATCACCTTGCGCTTTGTCATGCCTAAAGAAATACCGGCTTCTCTTTGTCCATAGTCGATTGATTGAATCGATCCCCTGAATATCTCTGCAATATAGGCACCGTTGTGGATACCCAACGCGATAAAGGCCGCAGGAAAATCTCCTATATCAATGATCTTTACAAGACCGAAATAGATCATCAGAAGCTGCAAAAGCAGCGGAGTTCCGCGGATAATCCATATGTAAGCTTTGGCAGGCACGTTGAGCACTTTGTGTTTAGATAACCGCAGCAAAGCAAATATAAGCCCTAAAACCAGGCCGACCAAAATGCCAAGTACGGTGACCTCAAGTGTCATAAGCGCTGCTGGCCAGAATAAATGAAAATGACTGAAAATATAGTCCAAGCAAAATCCTCCTTCCAGTAAGGTCAATAAACGCTGATGCTTTTAACCTATTTACCATCCCAATAAGCCATGCTCTCTGAACGCTGACTTTTGGGGAACCAAGTAATCAGATAGAGCCTGTCAGCTACGACAGGCCCTACCCACATTAAAAGTCTATTATAGTCCTGTGTTATTCCACTGTGACATCAATGCCGAGCCATTTTTCACTGATCTGCGTCAGCGTACCGTCTTCGTGCATTTCTGCCAGTATGCCATTGATGGCTTCAAGCAGCGTATCATCGTTCTTGTTGATCGCAATACCGATTCTTTCCGCACGCATCACGCCGCCGGCCAGTGTCAGGGTGTCTCCGCCTTCCATGTCGTTCATGGCTGTAACTGCCACTATTCTATCGGTGATCACGCCGTCAACACGTCCGTTGATCAGCTCCATCAGTGTGGAATTATCGTCATCGTAGAGCTTAAGCTCCGCATTCAACTCCTGCGCATCCTTCTCAAAGTTTGTCGCAGTCACGACAGCAATCTTCTTGCCTTCCATCTCGCTTGGATCCGTAATCCCGGAATCCTTCGCGACGACGAGCTGTGCGCCCGAATAATAGTACGGATCTGTGAAGTTCACCGATTCGAGGCGTTCTTCGGTAATCGCCATACTGCCTAAGATTCCGTCGTAACGCTCGTTACGCAGACCTTCAATAAGACCCGACCATTCACCGGTCACATAGTTAAGTTCCACGCCCAGACGGTCAGCTATCTCCTGTCCAACTTCCACGTCAAAGCCAATTACATCACCATTGTCATCAATATAGTTAAAGGGTGGATAGCCGCCGCTGCCGACTACGGTCAGTTTTCCGGCGTCTTTTACTCTTTGAAGGCTGTCTGATTCAGCATCCGTGCTGGTATTGGCGCAAGCGGCCAATATTAAAACGATTGATAAAGCGAAAACCAATAAAACGCTTTTCTTCCTAAAGCTCATATTTAAAATCTCCTTTTTCATAACAGCTGTAAATTATCCCATGGGCAGTTCACATTATATAATATCTCCCTTCGATGGGTCAATCAGCTTGAGATATGCTCAAGCATGATGAACCCATGTGATTTGCGATAAGACGCAAATGTTTTTATTTTACTTAAATATGGAACCAAAATGCTCCCTATTCATATATAAAAAGGCTATACTGAGCCTTTGTAATAGGTTTTGCATACGAGGCAAGTTTCATTCATGTCAATTATGCTTTTATATTTTATTGATCGGGCATGTATGGATTTAGTGACCATTCTTGATATAATAATGTTAGTTTTCTAGGAGGCTTCTATGAATATTAGATATGCTCATACCAATATTATCGCAAAAGATTGGAAACAGCTTTCACTTTTCTATCAACGTGTGTTTGGCTGTCAGCCCATTCCGCCCGAACGAAATTTACACGGAAAATGGCTGGATAACTTAACCGGAATAAACAGCGCGCATATCACCGGCGAACATCTCGCAATGCCCGGATATGACGGAAACCATCCGACGCTGGAAATATTCTCATATGACAGTATAAATACCGACAGCCCGAAAAGTTTGAACGGCGTGGGGCTGGCGCATCTTGCTTTTGAGGTGGATGACGTACCTGCTATGCTGCAAAAAGTTATTGATGAAGGGGGAAACAGTTGGGTGAGATGGTCACGGCGCAGTATCCCGATAATGTGACCGCCGTCTTCGTCTACGCAAGGGATATTGAAGGCAATATCATAGAACTGCAAAGCTGGAAGAATTAGGTTAAAAACTGGAATGATAACTTATATAAGGAGGAAGAAAGAGACCAATTAAATTCATCTTCTCCCAGCTTCACATTTTGCTTACACTCATATATAAACACAAACAGTCGGTTTGACACTGTTTTCTTTACAAATGCCAGATTTCCTCTGCGTATTGCTTCACGGTCCTGTCGGACGAGAACTTGCCCGCAGATGCCACATTCATGAGGCACTTGCGCCCGAATGCAAGTCTGTCGCTGTAATCACGGTTCACTAGCAGCTTGGCTTCCAAGTATGGCATAAGGTCACGCAGCACAAAATAATGATCCGACCGGTGCCAGCTGGTCCCATGAAGAATCGCGTCATACAATTCTTTGAAATAACCGCAGCCGTCGTCGCTCAATGTGCCGTCAATCAGCGTATCCAGCACGCGCTTAACCCTCGGGTTGCTGTCGTATATCGCTCTGGGGTTATAACTGTCCCGCTCACGCTCGATGTCTTCCACGCGCGCACCGAAAATATAATTGTTATCTGCTCCGGCCTGCTCCACGATTTCAATGTTGGCACCGTCATATGTACCCAGCGTTACCGCGCCGCTGAGCATCAGCTTCATGTTGCCCGTGCCGCTCGCCTCTGTTCCTGCTGTGGAAATCTGTTCGGACACATCCGCCGCAGGTATAATCGCTTCTGCATACGAGCAGTTGTAATTCTGTACAAAAACCACACGCAGCCTGTCGCTTACTTCCGGATCGCCGTTCACGAGTTTTGCAATCTCGTTGATATACTTGATAATCGCCTTGGCTCTAAAATACCCGGGTGCCGCTTTGGCACCGAAGATAAACACGGTTGGATGAAAGTCTTTAAGGCTACCGTCTTTGAGCGCAAAGTAAATATCGAGTATGGAAAATGCGTTCATCAGCTGACGTTTGTATTCGTGCAGCCGTTTCACCTGTACATCGAATATGAATTCAGGCGGAAGCTCCACGCCCTCGCGCTCTGCGATAAGCACGGCAAGCTGTCGTTTCTTTGTCAGTTTTACATCGCTAAACCCGCGAACCAACTCATCGTCGAGGCTGTTTTTAAGCTTTTCAAGCTCGGAGAGATCTGTCAGGAAGCGGTCTCCGATACGATTTTTGATGAGTCCGGTCAGTTCAGGGTTGCATAGCCCAAGCCAGCGCCTTTGCGTGACGCCGTTGGTCTTATTCTGAAATCTCTGGGGATAAAGCGTATACCAGTCTTTAAACAAGTCGCGCTTGAGTATATCGGTATGAATCTCCGCCACCCCGTTCACATATGCGGACATAAAAACTGCAAGCCGCGCCATGTGTATGGTATCGCAGTCGATAATGCGCATGCCGCACGCCTTATCCTCCGGCACACCGGCATTTTTAAGCGCCATGATTAGCTTATCGTTTATCTGTACGATAATCCCCACGATTTCAGGAATCACATCGTTCATCAAAGACATCGGCCATTTCTCGAGCGCCTCTTCCATCACGGTATGGTTGGTATAAGAAAACGTCTTCTGCGCTGTATCAAACGCATCGTCAAAACTCATGCCTTCCTTTACGAGCAGACGGATGAGCTCAGGGATAGAAACCGTCGGATGCGTGTCGTTAAGCTGTATGGCGCAATGTTCCGCAAAGCCCGACAAGTCACTGCCGTGGATGCGTTTGTAGCGTGCGAGTATGTCCTGAAGCGACGCACTTGAAAGAAAATACTGCTGCTTGAGCCTCAGCTTCTTGCCTGCGTCATCGCTGTCGTTGGGATACAGCACACGCGAAATATCTTCCGCGTCGTTCTTCTCCTGTACGGCCTGTGTATAGTGCTGGTTGTTAAACGCAGTAAAATCAAGCTCCTGCATGGCTTCGCTCTGCCATAGCCGCAGTGTGCTCATATGGCTTGTCCCATAGCCGAAAATCGGCATGTCGTATGGCACAGCGCACACCTTCTGATCTGCAAATTCAACAATCACGGCTCTGTCGTCTCGGCGGCAGCTCCATGGATCGCCCTCGCTCTGCCAGTCGTCAGCCACTTCGTATTGCATGCCGTCCACGAAAAGCTGCTTAAAAAGCCCAAATTTGTAGCGGATACCGTAACCGTCAAGCGGGATGCTGTGCGTCGCTGCGCTGTCCAGAAAACACGCAGCCAGCCTGCCAAGGCCGCCGTTTCCCAGCGCCGCGTCTTCAATGTCCTCAAGACTTGTGAGATCTACGCCCAGCTGTTCCAACTTTTCACGCACTTCCCCCAGCACACCAAGGCAGTAAAGGTTATTGTAAACCATTCTGCCGGTCAAAAATTCAGCCGAAAAATAATAGGCGCGCCGCGTCTCATTATGGGTCTGCTTGCTTTTTATCCAGTCCTCAGAAACCTCGGTCATCACGGCCTTTGACAGCGCATTATGCAGCTGTATGGCGTTTGCGTGCTTTATGTCAACTTGATATGCACACTTTAAGTTCTCTTCGGTTTTACTTATTATCCGCTTGCTGTCAATCATTTTTGCGCAGTGTCTCCTTATCTTCCATGCTTGTTGTTTAGACACAGTATCTCGTCTTTAAGCGTTTCTGTCAACTCTCCGGGCTGCATGCGCCATTTCCAGTTCAGGCCCACCGTGCCCGGCGTGTTCATTCTCGCTTCGCCGCCCAGCCTTAAAAAATCCTGCATAGGGATAATGGCGGTGTCCGCTGCGCTGCCAAAAGCCGTTTCAATCAACGCTCCGCAGATATCCGCGCCGCTGCCGATTTTAAGATAGTCCGCCGCAAACCGCCGCTCGGCTTCGCCCGCCTTGCTCCACCAGCCTTTGATGGTATCGTTGTCGTGCGTACCCGTATACAAGACAGTGTTACGTGGGAGATTATGCGGCAGATGCATATTCTTCATGTCCGAATCAAACGCGAACAGCAACACCTTCATACCGGGATACCCGCAGACTTTCAGCAGCCGTTTCACCTTGGGGGTCACCGCGCCCAAGTCTTCCGCCACGATTGACAGCGACGATATTTCGCGGCTCAGCACATCAAAGAGCCTGCGACCCGGCCCATTTTTCCATTTGCCGTATTTTGCGGTCGGCGCGTCCGCCGGAATCACATAGTAGTTCGCAAATCCGATAAAATGATCGATACGCATGATATCATAATAATCAAACATGGCTCGCATGCGGCGTATCCACCATTCATAACCTGTTTTCTTATGAAGCCGCCAATTGTAGATCGGATTGCCCCAAAGCTGGCCGTCCTGCGTAAAGTAATCCGGGGGCACACCGGCCACACATTTTGGCCGCCTTTGCTCATCAAGCAGAAAAAGATGCGGTTTCGCCCATGTATCTGCGGAGTCCATTGCGACATATATCGGCATATCACCGAAAATCGAGATGCCGTTTTTATTCGCATAGTCCTTAAGCGCAAACCATTGCTTAAAGAACAGATACTGCACAAACGAATGAAACGCAATATCTTCGCTGAGCTCCGCTGCATATTTCGCCATTGCGTCAGGCTTGCGAAAGCGTATCGCGTCGTCCGGCCATTCGCTCCATGCCTTGCCGCCGAAACGGTCTTTCAGCGCCGAAAAAAAAGCATAGTCAAACAGCCACGGCGTTTTGCCCACAAAATCATCCACGCTGCTTTTCAAGTCGGCATATGAGCGTTTAAAAGCAACGCGCAGCACCGCGTGGCGGGTATGGTAAAGATATTCATAATCGATGCACTGCCTGTCCTTATCAGGATCAAGATGGCTGTAGTCAGATTCACTCAATATGCCGTCTTGTTTGAGCCCATCAAGGTCAATAAAATATGGGTTTCCCGCAAACGTGGAAAAGCTCTGATACGGAGAATCACCGTAGCTCGTCGGGCCGATAGGCAGCACCTGCCATATCTTTGTGCCGGTTGTTGTTAAAAAATCGACGAATCGATAAGCTTCCTGTCCCAGTGTGCCAATGCCGTATGACGAAGGCAGGGAAGAAATGTGCAATAATATACCGCTGCTGCGCTGCATTTTTAGGACTCCTTTCACTTTCACTAACCCATCACTGCAGTTTGCTTAGGGAGTTTCCCTGCCTGAGCGAGGTGCCAAGCACAACGTGACGGTTACCCCCGTTGCCCTCAACGAGGTCAATGAGTATATCCGTACTCTCTTTGGCTATCACATCGGCCGGCTGTTCCAGCGTGGTGAGTGTGGGTATGGTATAATTGGATAATTCAAGTCCGTCGATTGATATGACTGAACAGTCTTCAGGAACGCGCCAACCGTGGTCGGCCAGCGCTTTAATGGCGGCTATCGCCATTGCATCAGCGATGGTAAACACAGCAGTGAAATTCTGCCCGCTTTGGATCAGGCGCTTCATGCCTTCATATGCATCCGGCATATTGAAACTGTCCGTACACATCACAAGAGACATATCCAGCGGTAAACCGCATTCTTCAAGAGCCTGCATATATCCCGAAAAACGCAGCTCGCTGATGGATTTATCGTTTGTTTTGGCCACGAGCGCTGCGATACGCGTATGACCGCTTTTGATTAGACTTTTGACCGCATCACGGGCTTCTTTTTTATCATCAATTGCCACAGATGAATAGGATTGTGGGTCAAGGCTGCCAAAAGTATTGGTATATGTACAGCATACATACGGAATGTTTAAAAGCTCAGTTTCTTTAGGGGAATAATTGAAACGACCGCCGAGGAACAGAATACCGCGTAGGCGTTTTTCCTTCGCAATCATGGCCGCTGTTTTGATTTCATCATCATCACTGCCGATCTGATGCAGTATCATTGAATAGCCGCGATGATAGATTTCCTGTTCAACACCCTTGATAATGCGTGCAAAAAACGGGTTGGATACGCCGCGTACGACAAGCGCAATCGTATCGGAGCTCGTCAGCACAAGATTCCTTGCACTGTTGTTGGGAATATAGCCGTTCTGCTTGATGACCTCCATCACGCGTTTACGCATGTCATCGCTGACGTCCTGATGATCATTGAGTACGCGCGACACAGTACTGACGCTGACATTGCACAATCTTGCAATATCCTTAATTGTTTGCTGCTTCAATGTGAATTATCCCTTTACAAGTATTGACCGGAATCCTTACCGGTAACGTTACTGAAAACGTTTCCGAAACTAACCATGGTTATAGTACTACCAATATGCGTTAATGTCAATAAAGAGCGTCAGCGCATAAATACATCCTTTTGTTTATGGCTTATTATAATAATTTCTATTAAAATACCTAAAAATCAAAATAATCCAGAATTATATGCATTCTTTAATGGCAATACTTGACGTTTTAATGATATAATTATATTTGATAAATTGTATTTACCCAGAGGAACAACAACTACCTTTAGCCGCTAGTATAAACAAATTATATATTCAGATAGTATATGGAGAGGTTATTTATGCGTATCTTAATTGCCGATGACAGTTTGACATGTCGGCTGATTCTATCCGCCGCGCTCAAGGAAAACGGCTACGATGTGTTGGAAAAAGTGGACGGATTGGAGGCATGGGCGGAGCTTTGCAAGCCGGATGCACCGCAAATCGCCATCCTTGACTGGGTAATGCCAAAGCTCGACGGGCTCGAGCTCATTCAAAAGGTACGCGAAAGCAAAACTGACAGTCCGCCATATATCATCATGCTGACCGGCAAAAGCGAAAAAAAGGACATCATCATAGGACTAAATGCCGGTGCCAACGATTATTTAATAAAGCCTTTTGACCCAAGCGAGCTTAGCGCCAGGGTTGAGGTGGGCCGCCGCATGATCGAGCTGCAGGATGCACTCATAAAAAGCAAAGAAGAGCTGGCCTATCAGGCCACCCACGACCCTCTTACAGGACTGCTCAACCGCCGCGCAATCCTTGACAGGTTAAGCGATGAGTTCAGATTAGCAAGCCGTCACAACCATATGCTTAGCGTCGGCATATGTGATATCGACCATTTTAAACACATCAATGATACATACGGCCATCAGACGGGCGACGACATACTTTGTAAGCTTTCAAAGATTCTTGAGGGGATCACCTCAGATGCAGAACATATCGGACGAATCGGCGGTGAGGAATTTTTGATCATCTCCTCAGAAGACACGGAAAACGATTTGAGTTTACGGTTTGAAAGATACAGACGGCAGATTGCCGATACCGGCCTTATGACACGTTCCGGCGCATTATCCGTATCGGTGAGCATCGGTGTGGCGAGCTGCACAGGCAAAAACAGCGTTGACGAATTGTTGGCTGCGGCTGATGCCGCGCTTTATGAAGCAAAGAGCGCAGGCCGAAACCGTATTCAATATACACGGCTCAGTTAAGGTTTACGCCTTGACCAGCGACTTGCCAAGCAGCACTGCGAGAATGCAAAGCACCACACTGAGCACGATATATACAAAACCAAGCGTCGTTTTTCCGGCGCTGAACAGCTGAGAAGATTCCAAAGCGAACGTTGAAAATGTGGTAAACCCGCCGCATAGCCCCACCTTTAGAAATAGGACAATCTGGGGACTAAGGCCGCTGAATTTTTCTGCCAGCCCCACGATAATGCCGATTGCCAAAGCGCCGGCGATATTTATGAGCATTGTCATAAGCGGAAACTGCGTTTTCTCCGACAGATGGATAAGCCCCAGTAAATATCGCAAAACCGAACCGACAAATCCGCCAAGCCCTACCCATAAACAATTAATCATCTGTGTCAGTCTCCCTACTGTCTTAAATCATAAAAAGCTTATACAATACGACCACTGTTGTCAATATCCCACATATCGGGCATAATTGCATCTATTCCTTTTGCGCGATTCAAACCAAAATACGAAAGATAGCTAAAGAATTTAATACTTCTTTCTAGCTCTTACAATCCATATTGAAAGGCCCAGCGCAAGTGCCGATAATAAGCATAGTAAGATGATGATATATTCCGAGAAATGATTCAGAAAAGAAACCCGGTTTCTATGGCTAACAGATTCACGGTATCTTGACTGATCATTCGTCTCACTGGAGGCAGCGGGTATCGCCTCATCCCGCAAAATAATCCATTCACCATTATCGTTCCCTTTAAGATGCTCATTATTGCCTGATTCGATGTCATAACTCGTACTCGTTGATACGTCATTTTCTAATTCATCGTTTCCAACGCTGTTAGCTAAAGCTAAAATACGTTCATACTGTGCTGTCACTGTTATATCCGAGGTGACGTTATCAAATGCCGTATCCCATCCGGTGAATGTATAACCCTCACGCTGGGGATCAGCCGGTGCAGTCGCGGCGGTGTTCCAGTTCACGGTCTGAGTGCTTAACTCACTGCCGTCATTATCTAAAAATCTGACGGTATAGGTATTAGCTGTATACTGCGCCGCGACCATGGTGTTTCCTGTCACATTGTCGAAAGAATTGTCCCATCCGATAAACGTGTATCCTTGTTTTTCAGGCACATTGGGTGCTGTGGCGCTGCCGCCGTCACATACACTGTCGGTACCGATGACCTGTCCCTGATCATCGATAAATGTCACCGAATATTTGTTTTTGGTGTAACACGCGACAGCGTTAATGTTTTCCTTAACACACGCCAGACTGTCGGTTTCGCTGGCATCGCTGCCCGAGAGCACCCATTGATCGAACGCGTACCCAGTTATGGCAGGCGCTGTTTCAATCACGACCGCACCGCCCCAGTTAACTGTTTGAGGCGCTCCAATCGGGATTTCACCATTCTGTTCATAGAACGTCACGGTATACTTTCGGATATCCCAGCTTGCATTCAACGCAATATTGCTTGCAGGCATGCTATCCGTAGCGAAGTTCCACTGTTCTCCTTCATCAGTCAGCCAGCCTGCAAAGTCATGGCCTTGACGTGTCGGTGTCTCGAGTTCCGGTATGAGCGAGTTGAATGCGACGTGCTTTTTTTCAGCAGTGCCATTAGCCATAAATGTCACCACATAATTGTTTATCTTAAATACAGCCGTGTAGTCCATCGCCTTGATAACCTGCCCATCATTAACCTCGGACTTGCTTAATATCTGCGTTCCATCGTACCACCCTTTGAACGTGTGCCCTTCTTTTGTCAGATCATCGGGGGCTTTCGCGCATTGGTTATACTCAATCTGTTGTATGTCGCCGATCTGCTGCCCGTCTTCATCGAAGAAACGAACATCATACACATTCGCACTAAACTCTGCCGTATAATCAACAGCACCTGTCACTTTTTGCTCACCAATTGCTTTTCCGCTCAGCGTTTCTGTGCCATTCTTCCATCCATTGAACATATGCCCTTCTTTAGCCAGATCATTAGGTGCTTTTGCGCATTTGTCATATTCAATCTGCTGTGTCTCGCCGATCTGCTGCCCGTCTTCATCGAAGAAACGAACTTCATACAGATTCGCACTAAACTCTGCCGTATAATCAACAGCACCTGTCACTTTTTGCTCACCAATTGCTTCTCCGCTCAGCGTTTCTGTGCCATTCTTCCATCCATTGAACATATGCCCTTCTTTAGCCAGATCATTAGGTGCTTTTGCGCATTTGTCATATTCAATCTGCTGTGTCTCGCCGATCTGCTCCCCGTCTTCGTCGAAGAAACGAACTTCATACAGATTCGCACTAAACTCTGCCGTATAATCAACAGCACCTGTCGCTTTTTGCTCACCAATTGCTTCTCCGCTCAGCGTTTCTGTGCCATTCTTCCATCCATTGAACATATGCCCTTCTTTAGCCAGATCATTAGGTGCTTTTGCGCATTGGTCATATTCAATCTGCTGTGTCTCGCCGATTTGTTCCCCGTCTTCATCGAAGAAACGAATATCATATAGGTTCGCGCTAAACTCTGCCGTATAATCAACGGAATCAGTCACCTTTTGCTCATCAATGTCATCTCCGCTCAGCGTCTGCGTCCCGTTGTTCCATCCATTGAACGTATGCCCCTCTTTTGTCAGATCATCGGGGGCTTTCGCACATTTGTCATATTCAATCCGCTGTGTCTCGCCGATCTGCTGCCCTTCTTCATCGAAGAAACGGACATCACAATATGCGCCTAGCCATTTTGCATAAAATGTCACATCAGCATTAACGGTATACGGGAACGCCACTCTTTCACCTGAGCACTGGGCATCTAGATACCAGCCGCCGAACTCAAAATAATCACGCATTGGCACGGGCTCGGATATTTCTTCGCCAAAACTTTTCATCTCAATAGATGGAGAACTGCCATTTTGAAGGTCAAAGGCCACCTGATATCCGATCGAACTAAATACAGATCTATATTCACAATGTTGCGTCACTATAATTTTAGTGTCAGTAAGTATCGAAGGATCACCAAGGATTTGCCATCCTTTAAAATAGTATCCCTTATAAGGAACTGGATCGGCAGTCATAAGGTCAATTTCGGTATTAGCCCTATATGTTTGGCCATTTATACTTCTTGGATTCCTAAGCTCTCCATGGTTATCAACGGCTGAAACCTGAATGCTATACAGTTTTACCATACCAGCAAATGCCGTTGACGGTAAACTAAACACCAATAGCAAAACCAACAGGAGCATAATGAACTTTTTCATCGCTTTCCCCTCTATGTTATTCTCACAAAATGCCCCTAAAAAAATAAAAAACTGCAAAACAACGGTCTTGCAGCCGAACGATCATATCCTCATCTTGGATTTAGATTCCGGGCTTTGCGTCCCCAGCTTTCGCATGGGTTTGCCTCTTCATTAATCATCTCATTCAAACATCTGCAGATAAATGCTTGTCAGAAAGAGAGACAGCCCTATTGTTGTCATCGTTTAGTGTTTACCCATGCAGCGGGTTGTGTACTCTAATAATAGTTTGAATGTTAGCTTGAAATATTCACTTTTAGTTAATTATAATACGTATAATATATTGTGTCAATTAATTAATTTTTGTGGTAAAAAAAGACGGAAGGAAAATTCCATCCGTCTTATTAGCCGATTTTTAGCTCTTATACCGCATCGCCTGTGTTTTTATGCTTTCTCGCCTGAGAGATAATAATCCACACGATCGCACCGATGAGCGCTGCCGCCACCACGATCCACCACCATGGGAAAACCTGCGAATCGTCGTACGTCTTCGGGATGTCACTGTCGTCTAAGCTCACTGTCTCATTCTGCTTATACTGAGCCGTCACAGTCAGGTTATCCGTCACGTTATTAAACGCCTTATCCCAGCCTGTGAACGTGTAGCCCGCATGTGTCGGGTTCGTCGGCGCGATGGCTGCTGTGCCCCAGTTCACCGACTGTGAATCGAGCTCTTCGCCGTCATGGTCCACAAACTTCACTGTAAACGTGTTGATCGCATACTGCGCTGTCACTGTCAGATCGTCTGTGACTTTATCAAACGTCTTATCCCAGCCTGTGAATGAATAGCCCGTACGTGTCGGGTTCGTTGGTGCGGTTGCCGCTGTACTCCAATTCACTGTCTGAGATTTTAGCTCTTCTCCGTCATGATCCACAAACTTCACTGTAAACGTGTTGATCTCATACTGTGCAGTTACTGTGAGATTACCTGTGACATTGTCAAACGCCTTATCCCAGCCTGTGAATGTGTAACCTGTCCTTGTTGGGTTGACCGGTGCAACCGCCGCCTTCCCCCAGAGTATAATCTGCTTGCCAAGTTCTACTCCATCAAAATCAACAAAATTGACAGTATAACTTATATGAAGGAAATTTGCTGTAACGGATTTGTTTGCATCCATCGTGACAGTTGTCGTCGCCGTTTTTGCCGTTGCATCTCCAGACCATCCTGTGAACTTATACCTATTATCGCCTGAATTGGCCGCATCCGCTGTCAGCGTCACCGTTTCACCTGCGGTGTAGTAGTCCTTTTGGGGTGATACCGTTACCGAACCCCCATGTGCGGGGTCAACAT